>QWCF01000006.1_pt1 | contig 223372 bp, 245 predicted proteins | sample 1972521 | NCBI WGS metagenome assembly QWCF01 (sample SAMN09866715, study PRJNA288562) | Human oral metagenome isolate term4_saliva, whole genome shotgun sequencing...
GTAGGTCTGTGCGGGTGCGTCCTGCATGACGTGGAACATCGAAGTCCATAGACCTGTTGCCGTGTCGTAGGTTGCTAGGGACTTGTCACCAGAGGGATTGGGGTGCTTTAGGTACCACAGGGACATAGGGCGGGAGCCCATCGTAAGGCGGCGGGTTGCTTCGCTGGTGAGGGCGCGGTTATCACGGGATACGACCTCTACGTATTCCTGGTTCGGGTTAGACGAATCAACAGTGAGAGTAGGAATAAGCTCCTGACCGGCACCCTTACGGTTCACGTTTTCGGCGGTCAACCATTTATTGATAGTGCGGTTGTACACAAGGTGCTGAGAGTTAATGTTCTGGCTATTGTCAAGAACAGGGGTGTTATCGGGGAGCTTCTGGTAAGCGAAAGTGTCGCGTGCTACCTGCTGACCGGCACCCCAGATGCCCGTGTCTTGAACCTTATAGAGGTCTTCTTGGGTCTTGGAGGTATCAATAGCGGCATAGGGGGAAAGGCGCTCATGGTTTTCGTCAGCGTTATTGAAACAGAAAGCGTTTACGGTGGTTCCATCAGGATTCAAAGGAACATTGCGGTATCCGGTCACCAGGCAAGGCTTGCCATTGCTAGAGCTAACGGTTTTGGTGGGCGCGGTTTCGCCGTGGTGGTTATCCCACGCGTTTGTACCTGTTGCGTTAGCTAAAGTCGTGGGGAAAAGTGTGAGGGTTGTTAGGGTTAAGATGGTTGCTTTACGGTGAGTATTGCGCAATAGTCTGACCTTCAAAGGTTTATCATGCTGGCACAAATGTATATTTTTACACGGAACGTAAGGGTGCCTATATCAAACGCGCCAGTTTATGCTTATAGTTACGAATACTCTATATCATAGTTTATACTAGGGTGCATAAATATACATAGGGGTTGTAAAAAGGTAAAAACATGTGGTAGACTTGAGTTATCAATTTGAAAGTGAGGAACAATCATGCAGACCAATACCCTGGAACAAATTTTTGAGCAAGCTGACATCTTCGGTATGGCGCGCCAAAATGGTATCGCTCCCGAGAGTATTGTTGCTTACGGTGTTTACGGTTCCCAGGCTGTCGGCTTGGCTAATGAAAACAGCGACTTCGACGTTTTCGTCATTATCGATGAGGATATCAAGAAGAACCGCCGCATGATTAACAGCGAAGCAGGTGACTACAAGTTCATCCCCGTAACCGAATGGGCTAAGCACTCTGACATGCTGTTAGACGTTCTAGCCCTGGGCACTTTCATCTTCCCCGAGATGCGACGAAACGGCTCAGATACCCCCACGAAGAACCCGTGGGCGGCATACATCCTGAATACCCGCCCGTCCCTCTACGAAGCGTTGAAGGCGGCTCAGTCTTCTGCGAAGTATGCACGTATCCGCCGAGACGAGATGCAAACACGCGAATCATACGACCCTGTAAGCATGTACAAGCGAGAGAAGCTCGCGCGCAAGCAGACCATCCGCACGCAGAAGATGGAAGATTACCTGTACAGTATCTTCACTACCGACGATGCGCGTTACACCCCGTACTTCACCGCCGTTGAGCGAGCCGAAGTTTTTAACTTCTAGCTTCTCTGTTACCCCATCCATCTTACTCTAATAGGTGGGGTAACAGACCTCCACATTTTTTCCACACCCCTTACACTTTAATTTTTGAAAGGCAACTAACCTTGAACCCGAAGCCGGTTAAGAAAACCAAAGTAAACGACAATAAGCACACCGTGCGCCTCGCCTGGAGCTTCATTGAAAAGGCAAATCATGAGTGGAACAAGATGTTTACCACGGCACGCCACAACAACAGTCGCGTGCGTCTCCCCAAAGAAACAGACACCAAGGGCATCCCGTGGGATGAACCTATCAACAAAGAAGACCCGAACACCTGGGTTTTCGTAACCCTAACCACTATGGGGGAAGTTGTACCTGGCTGGGCATCAGAGTCCTTCGACCGCACCCGCTTCGACGGTGAAGACTTCTGGCTGGTACGCTGGGACAATGGAGAACTGATTAAGCCGGAGAAGGGGGCGGCTTTCCGCCTTGAAGACGACGGTTTTACAGTCACAGTAAATGAGCAGTGGCGAGATGAGTTCCTACTTGCGTCCTCCGTGTTCCCTCAGCCTCTCACCACTGATAAGGATATCAACACGCACAACCTAATGGGTACTCTACGGAACGACGGCTTCCCTAACACAGTTCATTCTCTCATAAACTCCCTCTTTGGAATTGGTGAGACTGACCCGTGGTTCCCTGTAAAGGAAGCTATCAGAAACCTACGGAGCAACCCCAGCCTTGAATCAATTCTGGCGGCTGAAGACGCTATCAATAAGGCTATCGATGAGACTGTGTTGTTTGAGGCATAGTTGCCACCTGTAACCTTATATAAACTGAAACCCCCACAGGTTAAAACTTGTGGGGGTTTCTTCGTGCGCGTTTTTAAAATTTGACCTTGCCTGGCGGGAGCTCAATATCAGGAAACATGGTTACCTTACTGAGAGCTACAGCTTCACGTGACGCACGTGACCGCTCATGGTAATTAACAACATCTAGAGGCGTGGGAAATTCGGGTTTGAAGTTGTTCTGCCCTCTGTATCCTTCCCACTCTCGCCAACGCTTACGGCAGGCTTTGCAACCTCCACGGTAGCAGAGGCGCGGGATGCCGCAGATTGAACCGTCCTCCAGTACGCCAGTACATGTTGTATGCTTCGCTTTCAAAGTGATGTAGTCAATGTACGGCTTATATGGTGTGTTTCGCCCGGTGACCCAGTACTCGTCATAGTGGCGCGTGTAGCACTCTTTGCAGTTGGGTGTGTAATCGCTAGGGTCTGCTACACCGCACTCTTTGCAGGCACGGGAGGGCATATCGGGAATGTCGGGTCGCTGAACCTCATACATCCCGTTATCTCGCGGGATGAGAGCGTCGCCGTCAATCTTTCCACGTTTCAGAACACGCCGGATAACGTACTCCCATACTGTGTGATTTTCGCAATGATACTCTACGCAGTCGAAACAGCCGGGCGTAAACATTCCACGCGGAGCCCCACAAAGCGTACACCAGCTTGTCGTGTTATACACGTCGGACGGAACGGGTACGCGGAACACTACGTCGGTCGGCATACGATGTTGGCCCCCCTCGCAACCGGGGGTAGCTAAAAAATTACCTTTAACCACAGGGCACATGGGGCAAACATAGTCGGTGCGGTTATCGCGCACCTGGAGCCATTTACTGAATGAGAAGCCTGCTTGATGCCACCAATAATGCCGGTAAAGGCAGGCGTTACATTTTTCGTTAATGTCTAGAGGGCTTGTACCACAGGGGCACATGGTCAGCAGAGCGTGCTTATGGTTAAGGGACTCAATGTAATTGTTGGAGGTGCCGCTTTTCCAGCGCCTAGCCTGTATATAAAGGCAACGGTGGCAGGTTAGGGCGCACGAATCTGCAATATTGTCGTGCTCCGGATGGTTGCAGGCGGGGCATAGCTTGCGCTTTTCTCCCAAAACGGGTTTCTCCTTTATGTGCATGATAAGCGGGGCTACAATAGCTTTAGTGAAGCATCTGTAGCCCCGCTGTACTGTTCAACTGTAAATAAGTTTACAGCATTAGTGTCGGGTACCCAAAATAGTGCGCGTGAATGAACGTTTTACAAATACGCGGTTCATCTGGTTATACATGTCTCCAGATTCTAGCTTGTATTCGATTTTCGGGTCTTTCTGCGCGTAGGAGCGTAAACCGATGCCTTCTTTGAGGTATTCAAGGTCGGCAAGGTGTGCTACCCACTCATCATCGATAGCTGACAGGGCGGCGGCACGCGCGTACATTGCCGCGTGCGCTTTATCAAGCTCCACCATCCTCAACCACTGTTGTTCAGCGGCAGACGTTAGCTCATAAACGATAGCGTCACGGGTTAGCTCTGTAGCGGATGGGTACTCATCTTCTAAATCTTTAGGGGCAATGGTTGGTGACCATTGCAGTTCATCTTTAAGGTGCCGCCAGAGCTTATTTAGGTTCCAGTCGTCAGCATGTTTACCCTGCTCATCGAGCCAATCTCCTACTGTGTTGCTTACGCTCTGTTCAATGAACCATGAGGCTTGGTCGAGAATGAACTCTGGGTCGCCGGTGAGAATCTTAGCGCGCTCACCATAGGTGGTTTTACGCTGTTCCGTAAGAACATCATCGTACTGGAGTGTGTTCTTACGTGCTTCACGGTGACGACCATCAATGGAAGCCTGCGCGCTTTCAATCGCCTTCGTGAGAAGCTTACCTGTAACAGGGGTGTCTGGGTCTTTCGACATGGCGCGCGCCACCCTAGCCAAGTTCCCCGCCCCGTAGAAACGCAGAATCTCATCATCTAGAGACAGGAAGAACTTACTCTTACCAGGGTCACCTTGACGACCGGAACGACCAATCAGCTGGTTATCGATACGACGCGAATCATGGCGTGTAGTACCAATAACATATAAGCCGCCCAGGTCGCGTACAAGCTCTGCTTCTTCTTCCACCTTAGCGTCCGCGACGGGTTGCAAGAGTTTGCGCTGGTTCTCATACTCGGCGGGCGTGTATTGTGGGGTTAGACCCATGATAGCGAGCTGTTCCTCTACAATCATGTCCGCGTTACCGCCAAGTAGAATGTCGGTGCCGCGACCTGCCATGTTGGTAGACACAGTAACAGCACCTAGACGACCAGCCTGCGCGATAATATGCGCCTCCTGCTCCTCATGGCGGGCGTTCAGTACGTTATGCTTGATGCCCGCCTGAGAGAGTAGCCTAGAGAGCTTTTCAGACGCGGCAACGCTAGTGGTACCAATAAGAATGGGCTGAACAAGCGGACGTTCTTCCCCATCCTGTGTAATATAGGTTCCATCTGCCGCGTCGTGAAGCTCTTTAATCTCCGTGATAACCGCTTTAAACTTAGCGTTCTCAGAAACGTAGATAGCGTCCGGCAAATCGACACGCGCCAGCGGCTTATTCGGAGGGATGACACGAACCGTCAGCTCGTAGGTGTTTGCGAGCTCAGCGGCTTCCGACTCCGCCGTACCAGTCATACCGGACATTTTCTCGTAGAGGCGGAAGAAATTCTGCAAAGTGATGGTAGCTACGGTGGGGTTTTCGGGCTGGATAGCTACCTGGAAGTTGCCCTTAATGCGTTCTTTCGCTTCGAGAGCCTGGTGCAGACCGTTACTGAAACGCCTACCTTCCATAGCACGCCCCGTATGCTCATCCACAATCATGACTTCACTACCGCGAACAATGTAGTCCTTATCATAATCATAGAGAGCTTTAGCCTGCAATGAAGCACGGAGGAACGTTAAAAGCTCACTGTGCGTACCGAAGAGCGCCTTATCCGTGGTACCCCACACGTCCTCAACATAGTTGTAGCCTTCTTCAAGGAACTGAGCTGTACGCTTTTTCTTATCGAACTCGTAGTGAACACCTGGCTCCATGTTCTCTACCAGGTGCGCGCTCGCTTCAAACCATTTCTCAGCTTCGGCTACATCTTTAGTCGGTGCGGAAATAATGAGAGGCGTACCTGCTTCATCAATGAGAATGGAGTCCAGCTCATCAATGATGACGTAGTTCAGCTCCCTCTGTACCCGGTCGGCTGGGTCTTTCGCAATATTGTCGCGCAGGTAATCAAACCCGAACTGGTTATTCGTGCCGTACACAATGTCACGGGCATAAATATCTTTCCGCTCCGCAGGTTCCATAGACTCTTGGATAGCGCCGTGTGTCATACCGAGGAAGGAGTAGACACGCCCCATCTGAGCCTCCTGCTCACGCGCCAAATAGTCATTGGTCGTCACAAGGTGCGCCCCCTTACCCGTAAGAGCGTTCAAGTACAAGGGAGCAACAGCTGTTAGCGTGTTATGGGTTACAACATGGTCGCCCGCGAGGAAAAGGTGCGACGGGTGAGAAACAGTGAAACAAACCTGCTCCTCCTCATAGCCCAAGTCTTCTACCGCAATAACCTGCACATTAGGCTTAGGCTTACGGTTAATATCTACAGCCCACCCAAACTCATCCGACGCAGGGCGAACAACAGCACCCCAACCGAGAGCACGGGCGTGCCAAGCAATAGTTTCAGCATCAAGCTCTGACCAAGCGGAAGCAATGTAAGAATTAGCTTCCGGCAAAGACACAGTTACCACGCTGTTAATGAGAGAACGAATCTGCTTCTCTGAACCCAGAGGCTTATCAGCAGTAACAGGGATGTGCGGGTCTACAGTCTGCGCCAGAAGCTCCTGCAAAGTAAAGCCTGCATCTTCCAAAACAGGGCGCGCAACATCAACATTCACCTGATAGTGACGGACAGAACTATCCTTAGCATCAACAGTGGTAATAATTCCACCAGCCCGGCTAAGAGCATTAAAAACATGTACAGCACCCCGAGTAGCTCCCACACCTTCCAAGGAGCCCTCTAGCGGCTCTACAAGGCTATCTAAAGGCTTATCCGAGGAGCCGACGTACACAAACCCATCTTCCTTAGACAAACCGACTGTGGGGTTTGCAGAGGTTCGGAACAGGGCATCTGTTTTACCGGCACGCGGAATAAAAACAGCCTCCCGACGAGAAAGACGCTCAGCAATAACCTCAGTAGTAACAGTTTCAGTAACACGCTTAGTAACAAAAACTTCCCACAGATGCTCATTATTACAGTCAATGTAACGACCATCAATGAAATACACACGGTAAACATTCTGCTTACCCTGCGGGAACACACCAGTAACACTAGTAAGCTCACCAGTACCAGCATAAATAGTGTCACCAATAATAATTTCCGACGCAGGCTTAGCACCCTCCGGAGTCGGAATAAGCGTATCAAATGTGACCGCCTTACCCTCACCCGTGCGCATCTCAGCAACCTGCCCAAGATGCAAAGCAATACCACCAAGCATCTGAACATCGTAAGGGCACTTACCCAGCACACGCTTAGAAGCCTCACGAGCTACAGCAAACGTCTCCGGGATAAGAGAATCAAGCTCCTCACCGTCCGCGATACGCTTCTTAAACTCCTCAGTCTGTGCTTTAAGCTCTTCATCTGTCATATCTTCAAAGAGGGGCGCTAGAAGGTTAATTGCCTCTAAATACTTTTGCGCACGCTTCTCTTCACGACGTTCACCAAAACGGAGAGCTTTCTCAATGGGATTAGCCAAAAAACAATGCCTTCCAATGCAAAAATAGTGTGTTTCTTTAGCGGTTATTTTACCACGTATCTGTATAGAAAAATATATCGGCTACACACGGATATACTCTAAAAGTATATTCCAAAAACAACTTCACAGGTCACGACAAAAAACATGCTTACACGATTCACCCGCAAACTAGGCACGGCTCCACTTGCCGTATCAGAGGCAATAACCCTTATCGTCGGCGCAATTGTCTACATTGGCTCAGTATGCTGGGCTGTATGGGGGCTACAGAACCTCCTGCCCGCACTCATCCTTATCGGGCTGTGGCTTGTAGTCCGGCGAAGCCTGCAAATGGAAATCTTCTACCGCCCCATGCTACTGGGTATCTGGGTTACATACAGTCTTGTTAGCGTACTAGCCGTGCTAGATGGAACTAGGCGAGAAGACTTGTTCGGTGCCTCATTCGTTATTCTGGGTGGCGTTCTTATTCAATGGGCGGCGAACACTCTATCAGACCCCAATAAATAAAAAAGAAAATACCCCTTATCAAAGCATTCAATCCATGCTCTGTTAAGGGGTATTTTTGTGCGGTACCGGCGGGATTTGAACCCGCGGATGCCGTAACCAGCATCTACTCCTTAGCGGGGAGCCCCATTCGTCCACTCTGGCACAGTACCTTAAATGCCTACAAACGTAAGCGGTAAAACAACTATATCACAGATAGTAGCTAGAACGCAACATCGGAACGCCAAGCGTTTAGACGCGCCACTAAATCCTGCCCCGCGTAACCTTCTAGAACATCATAGAGAGCTTCACTCACACCATTTGTGCCCCAAGGGAAGCGACGCACCTTATAACCCGCCGTGGATACCGTGTCGGTTACACCTAAAGCAATTTCTGCGCTTAGATTATCGTTGCCTGGGTTGCAGTCGCGGGTAGGGGTTGAAGCGGTGGCTCCAATAAGGCGGGCACCTGTGGTGGTTTCCACAAAATCCTTGAGCTGGTCAAAATCATCACTCTGGAAAGCGAGCTTAACAACATCTTCACCACTAAGGGTGTTCTTCACATCGATAGTGCTTGTGTACAACATAACTTGTCTTTCTTTCTGTAGGTTACAAAATAGTGGAAGGCGACCCGCCAGAGGTTTTCTGACGGGTCGCCTAAAAGGTGAAGAGCGGCTGACGGGAATCGAACCCGCGTATCATGCTTGGGAAGCAGGCGCTCTACCATTGAGCTACAGCCGCATATGCAACAAGTCTACCAGAACAGGCGAGCTCGTTGCAAACACATTTACCGATGAATGTGTAAAAATTTCTAGCCGCGTGCCTTACACGATTTACAAGTCGCCTCGTGCGCATCATACCAAGCAAGGAAACTATGCAGACGTTCACTCTCAAGAATGAACAGCACCACGTAGAGAGCGGACGCTACAAACCAGGCAACAAACGCAATAATACTGGTAGCGGAGCTAATCAACCCGACAGCCCCTATGCCCGCCGTGTTAAGAACAATGATGGCTAGAACGTTAGCTGATACGTAAGCTACCAGGACGACAAACCAAGCCTTAAAGGAGCCAACCTTAAACAGCTTCCATATCGACTTGCCGCCTTCAAGATGATTCAGAAGTCGGTACGCAATCACAAGAGCGTACATAACCAGAGCGGAGGGGACATACATGTAAGCCGTGCTCTTGAAAAGCTCCCCGACCGCTTCTAGGAACGTTAAGCCTCCATATTGTCCCGCTTGCAGGAAAGCCAAAGCAACAGCAAACAAGATGGACACACAGCCAATTAGCGCCACACCTGTTAGGAAGCGCCTGACACGCCTCTGGAGGGTGTAAACATCTTCGGGTGGGGTGACGTTATGTGGGTCTAGTACAGCGTCGATAGGGCAAGAAGAAACGGGAGTGCTCATTGTAGCTCCTCAAAATTAGGGTGCGGGTTAGAGTTTGATACTGTGTTTATAGCAATAGAGCCACCATGCAAAACATACGCATGGCGGCTCTATTGCGCACTTATTCTTCCTCGTCTGGTTCTTCGCTCTTCAGCATATACACGGCGGCATCCGTATACCTGGGGAACAAGTCATACGCACACAGGTTCCAAATGTTACCCAACGCGAAAGCTACTACAACCGACAAACCATACCAAGCATAGTTACCACCATTATGGAACGAGAGCGCGTAACCAGCAGAGAGAGCAATTACAGAAATAAGCTCCGGAACATCTGTAAGAGAGAAAGACTTACGGAACGGCTCCTGAACAAGGTAGGAAGTTTCCTCAAGCTTTGACGTGTAACAGGGACGCAAGCGTGTCAGCGGGATAAGACGCGCCAGCACCTTAACCACCAACACGGCAAACAGAAGAGTGATACACACGCGCGCGAAAGAATCCCAAATGCTTGTAGCAAGCGGCACGCTATTGTTCGCAAAAGTGATAACACACGTCAGGACAGCAATATCCCACACGTTATTCCACGCGCAACCACGCAGAAAATCACGCCGCATATCCGCATCTAAAGACACGAAGGTTTTACCCATCCGCTCCGGGTCGTACTTCACAATCTCCGGCACATCAATATCAACATCTAGAGCCATAATTTAAAGGTTCCCTCTCTAAAGAAATAAAAAACATAACCATTATATATAAAGGTGACCCGCCAGGCTAAAAAACCTGGCGGGTCACCATCTTTAGGCGGCTCTAAAACTTAATAGGGGCAATAAGAGACGCGCCGCCCGCACCAGTCCCAGTACTCTGAACGCGAGCCACATCAGCGGGAATAGTTCGGATAATGTGTGTATCTACCTGACCGGAACCGCCCTCTACCAGCGGCACATCTGATACTGGCTTAGGGGCGTTAGCAGTCTCACTATCGAGAAGCTTATCCTCAGCGTTCTGCTTCGGCTTAAAAATCTTCACCAAACCTGAAAACAAATTACTCTCCTGACATTGAGTGGTTAATGCAAGTGTACTATATCGCGTTTAGAACGGGATACCCAAAACCTTAGACTCAAGGGCGGCAGAGTACACGTCACGCAACATGAAATAGCCCTCATCATTAACACCATACTGCTTAAACGCCTTATTGAAACGGCGGGCACCCTCAGCGAGCATACCCTCAAACGTCTCAATCGTATTGCCAGCTTCGTCAGTGGTAGCTAGAAGCCCAATCTCAGCGAAAGCATACGTCGGGTCTTCCATAATTCCGTACTCGCCGGAGCCGTTAAAAATGTCGGTCGCGGCACTCTTGTACAGGTCGCTCATGGTGAGGGCGTAGCGTTCGCCGTAAGGAGCCGCCTTCTCGTAGATAGCCTGCGCATTATCAGTAATGGCAACCTCGTTAATATTGTAAACCGCCTGCTCAGGGTCGTTAGCGCGGTAGTCCAAATCATCAACAGTGATAGGGCGCTGTACGAGGGAATCGAACGTTTCCTCCGGAGTGTCACCCAGAATTTCCCACACCCCCCTATCAACAGGGGACGCGGTAAGGGCGGAAAGCTGAGCCTCAGTGTACGGGTGCAGGTAGCTAGTCATGATGTGTAAACCTTTCATTAAAAACCTTTGCAGAAATATTCTACCACATGTTTTGACGTACTGTGTGGCTTATGGTGTACACGGCGCACATCGAACAACCAAGTTGTTCTGATAACCAAAACCGAACGTGTTACCGGCACCTTGGTCACCGTCTGAGCCAACCTGCGCTCCAGAACAGGTGACAAACCATAGTGACCGTTCCCCTGTCTTCTCCCACATCTTACCCAAAGAAGTAAGCTGATTCTGAGGTACCGTAAACATATCTACAACGTGCCACTGCGTAACGCCCCCATAACCGTCCGTAACAAACACACGCTCACACCCCTTGAGACGATGCAAATAACCCCACGGCGACAAATAATAATTCTGCTTGTTCACGTGTCCCGCAAGAATAGTGGAACCCTCTGAAGCTGTAATGGGGTTAGACGGGCTGTAATAGATACCAGAACCGTCCGTGGTGATAGGTAGAATCATCTTCCCGCCCGTAGCGCCACTAGCGGTTAAAGACGTAGAAATACCGTGAGAGGGGATGCTCCACCCGAAAGCCGGGAGGTTGTTTGGAATATCTGTCGTAATTTTTGATGCGTCAGCCTCACAAACAGCCTCACGCACCTCAACCTCCGGCTCAGGAGCATAGAGAGTGTAATCATCTAGAACAGGCATTTTTTCGCCCTCAGAGTCAGCAGGCGGCTGATACACCGGAGCGCCAGCATCTGTAGTAGCGATGGGGGTAGCGTCCCTGTGCTCTACCGTATAGGGGACACGGATAGTATTATCCTTAGCCACATAGGGGCGGTACGTCGCTAGAAGCCCCGCTAAGCCGCCCACAACAGCAACCCCTCCGCCTACAAGCAAAGCACGGCGCGAAGGCTTCTTAGGGGCTCCTGCGCCCTTGTGTGGGTGTTCTGTAACATTGTTATCCTGAGTAACCATGTTTTTATCATAGCTGATATGATGGGGTTATACTTCTACGGGGCGCAAACCCCGCAATCACCACTAACAAAGGCTGTTAAATTTTGAAGAAGCTCCTACCCCTAACCCTACTTGCTCTTACCGTCTCCCTCTCAGGTTGCGGCGCAAACACTACAGACAACGCTAACGCAACCACAACACCGACGGCTACAGCATCCGCGTCGCCTACAGAAACACCCACCGCTACAGCAACCGCACCAACCTCTGTTGAACCTAGCCGTGACGCGAAAAACCCTAATGTAGCACAGGGCAACGACTATGCCACTGGCATGAACGGGGTAGCCGAGACGAAGCCGGGCAATATCACTACCGTAACCGGCGACATTTCACCCCACAGCACGAGCAATACCGAAGCTGAAAACCCCGTAACCCCTAACCCCGAGCACACTAAGCCTGCAACCGACGAGGATAAGAGTAAGCTCCAGGAAATTATCAAGAACCTTGAAGGCTCCCCCGTCATCTCAGCAGGTAGCTACGACATCCACCCGAACCTCAAATACCCCATCAAGCCCGCTAACAGCAAGGAAGAAAACGGAGAACTCTCAGCGGATAAGTACGCCGAGGTTGTTGTCCTGGATGACGTAGCAGACGGCGGCGAAGAATATGCTGTAGTCGCCCCGCAGGTTAAGGGTAATGAGCACGACATCAAGCAGAACGGCTTCCGCCCCATCAACACCGAAGCGGCACGCCAAGCGTTGCAGAACGACCACAACACCCGTATTCAAGGCTTCCTACACTACGAGCCTAACGCAACCTACACAGGCAAGCAGACTCTAACCCTGCATATTAAGCAGAGCAATCACGGCGCATACGCTAAAGCAGGCGCTGTAGCAACAGGCGACTCTACCGCTGAGTAAGACAACTTCATAACCGCACTAGAAAACCCCCTTAACGACTAATTCGTTAAGGGGGTTTTCTAGCCATCTACAAGCAAGCACCGCCGGATAGCTAAGGTCATTACTCCTCTTAAACACATCCTGTGAACGTCTACCCCTAAAACCCAACTAGCGGACAAGCGAACCAAACGAACGTGAATACACACCGGCAGAAAACTCAAGCAGGGGTCGCAGACCACACCGTAACCAATACCCCTACAAACAGGGATACTTAACATGGTCAGTGCTTAAAACAACAACCATAAAAAGTATATCAAACATCCACACGCAAGGGTGCCCCTACGGGCATTACATCCATAGGGGCACCCTTTATCTATAAAGCGCCTAAATCACATATGCAACTAAGTCGCTAAGGTTACAGGTTACTCAGCCTCACGCTTACGACGCTTAGCAACAATAAAGCCGGTACCAGCAAGAGCAAGAACACCAATACCGCCTGCAACAGCCGCAGTAGTCACGTCAATACCACCGGCACCGTAACCAGTCTCACCAGTCTCAGCCTTAGCCTTCTCAATAGTCTTAGGCTGTTCCGGCTTAGCAGGCTCAGACGGCTTAGGAGACTCAGGAGTTTCAGGTGTAGCCGGCGGAGGAACCAGCTTCGTAACGGTAGCGTCACAACCATCGGTATCCTCATCCACCGTGCTGTTCACCTGACACTTCTCAGGAGGAGTGGTCGGAGTCGGGTCAGACGGGGTCGGGTTGTTCGTTAGAACAATCGTGTTCAGGATACCCTCGGAGTAGACGCGGTTCATGTCCAGGTCGTTCTTCAGGGTTACCTCAACCTCGAACTCGACAGTCTCGCCAGCCTTCAGTTCACCAATCTCCCACACGTTACCGTTTACGGTGCCACGGTTGTTCGTGTTGAGGAACTTGACGCTCTTCACATCGAACTGCGCACTGTCGGGGAACTCGGAGATAACTGCCTTCTCCATGTCAGCACCGGAGCTGTTCTTAGCCTGCGCCTTCCAACGGAGAGTAGCGCCAGCCTTAATACCCTCAGCCGGAGTGGTCAGTTCCTTATTGACCTGACCAACAACTTCCTTCACGCGGTGAATGGAGGTGACAATCGGGGTGTTATTAACGGTAACGATACCAAGGTCGCGCATCTCGTCAGCCTTGAAGTCATTCAGAGACTTAGACTCGACCTTCAGGCTGTAAGACTTGTTAGCACCAAGCTCCTGCGGGTTCTTAGCGGTAGCAGTCACCACATCAGCAACGTGACCATCAAAGTCAGTGCCAGTACCGGAAATGAGCTTACCCTCTTCAACCTTAATGTCGAACTTGGAGGTAACGTCCTTACCGTCAGCGTCTACAACCTTCAGAGAATCCTTAGTAATGGAAACAAGTGGTCGCCAGTTACTATCTCCATCCTTGCCGTACTCAAGAAGGTCGGTAATGGAGAACTGCTCAGGAGCCTTGTTGCCAGTGTTACCGGTAACAGTCTGAGTAGGCAGGTCATTACCAGCGGGGATAACAACATCCTCGTTAGCGACAGTCTTCTCAGGCGCAATATTAGCAACCTTAATAACGACCTTGTTCAGCTTCACCTCGGGAACCGGCTTCAACTCCGGCTTCTTCACCTCAGGAACAGTAGGAACCTGCTTGAGAGGCTTCAGAGGCTTGAGAGGCTTCTCCTCCGGAGTGATGGGCTTAGGCTTCACCGGGTCTTTCAGAGTCGGCGCAACAGTGTTAGCCGACAACATCAAGTGGTTATATGAAGCATCAATAGTGTACGGCGAGTAATCCGAATCAGAAACACTCTTCGGGTCACCCGAAACACCATCATCGCCAGGAACACCGGGGTTACCCGTAGTACCAACATAGACAGACGCACCGTTATTCACCAGGTAGGTTACACCCAGGTACTTCAAAGCGTCGTCAGTCTCGTCAAAGACAACACCGCCCTGATTAGAGCCCTGGCGGATATAGAAACCAACATGCTCCGTGCCCGGCATAGATGCGGAGGTGCCCTGTAGCGACTGGGCAGTCGGGTTGATGCGAGACTCAGTGTTCAGGAACGTCGCAATCACACCATTACCAGGCGCGGTGAACTCGTAACGGTTAGCGGCGGTAGCACCATGAGTCTGCTGAGCGTTCAACGAACCAGGAGTCAGGTAGAACTGCTTCTCATAAGCGGCACCCGTATCCGAATAGGTCAGGGTAACCTTCAATTCCATATTGTAAATCTTCTGGAATGAAATAATGTCCGTAAAGGAGGAGTGGACATCAATCATATTGCTCCACTTAGGTGAACCATTCACATACGGCGCACCCGTGGGGTTACTTACGAAGCGTACAATATCAACCTGAGCGGTCAGCTTCTTGCCGGTTGCCTTATCAACAGCCGCATCCTTGTACTTCAAGGAAAGGTTAGGCTTGTTACCGTCCAGGTTCGTGAAACGGTAAGTGTTAGCGGAAGACCAGTTATCCGGGAAGTCGGTGCGCTCATCCATGCTGTCCTGCGGTGCGGCACCGTTAATGCTTACGAGGCTGTTGTTGTTATCAACAACATCGAACGGCTGTTCAACAGCCAGGTTCTTTGCATCTACGATAGCCTTATTCGGGTCAGCGTTGGTGACCTGTTCAGCCTTTAGCTTGTCCTGAGCCGCCTTAGCGTCGTTGTAAGACTTGAGGGCGGCGGCGTTCTTAGCGTCAGCGTCCTTCTTGGCGGCTTCATTCTCCGCCTTAATCTTCTCATTCTCGGCGGTAATTGCCTTGTTCTCTTCGGTAATCTTGGCGTTCTCAGCCTTGACCGCCTCGGCTTCCTTGGCAATCTTCTTGGCGGCTTCCTCGTCTGCCTTAGCCTTAGCTTCCGCCTGCTTGTTCTGCTCAACGGTGGCAACAGCCTTCTTTAAAGACTCCACCTGCGCGGCGGCATCCTTCTTAGCCTCGTCTGCCTTCTTTAAACCATCAGCGTGGTTAGCGGCAATAATGGTTTTAGTCTCACCGTTCGTGACCTTAACGCCCTTATCCTGAGCCGCCTTAGCAATAGCGTCCAGTGAAGCGTAGTCGACGGAAATCTCGTAAGTACTCTTACCGTAATCCTCCGCCGTAACAGCACCCTTATACTCCAAAGGCTTAGCCTCAGAGGTAGTAAGCGCATTAGCGGCACCCGCGAAGGTGGACGGAATCATCAGAGCCAGACCCGCACCAGCGATGAAGGTCTTCTTCGTAGAGCGGTTAGAGCTCTTCGTCATATATGTTTTCTCCTTATTAGGAAGTTGCGGTAAATAAGGTAACGAAATTCCCAGTCGACTAGGTGGTTTATCGTTACTACATCAACTATATATCATTCTCGCACACCGCACAACCATCTAAACCACAAGCAACACTTACCGCAAGCACAGAAAAGGCGGGCACCCACCAGAAAACCTGGTGAATACCCGCCTAAGCGGAGCCGATTATCAGAATCGAACTGATGACCCGTGACTTACGAAATCACTGCTCTACCACTGAGCTAAACCGGCACAAACAGCGAAAAGATGCGAAAACACACCGACATTATACTAAGGGACACATGATTACATGTGTCGCGAACGAATAAAATAGGTTATTACTCTTCGCTGTTCGTCGGGGTGACAGGATTTGAACCTGCATTCTCCTGCTCCCAAAGCAGGCGCGTTAGCCAAACTACGCTACACCCCGTAAAAGAGGCTCCTCCACCCCGAAGGGTGCGGATGGTGAGGAACCTCTATCCGAAAGGGTTTTACAATCAATCATGCATCTAATGCAAACACGACCCGAAGCTAATAAGGTCGTTGAAAGGTTGTATATCAATCTTACAACAGCCTATTTCAGTTTTGCAAGTCGATTATCCGCACATTTTGCGTGAGTTCCACCACAGCACGTGGGGTGAGTGTAAAAATCTCCAACGTGCCTTGTAGCTCCTCTACCGGGTACGGGTAAAAGTAAGACACGCAATGCCTTAACATATCAGACACCGTCTCATGGGTAGCCGTAGAGATAAGCTCCTCATAAGACATATTCAGCTCAGACAACATGGGAGTAACCCAGTCACCGATATGGCTCACAATCTGCTGAACAATCAGGCGCTCTTCCCGCTCTGTGAAAGTAACACCGTCAGCTTTCGGGTTCAAGTACCCAAGAATAAACGTGTAGATAGGGTTAGCAATCACAGGTGATAAGAGTAAATCAGTCACATTGGTAGGTGCCTGGTGTTTACTTTCGTAAGCTCTGCGCTCACGGGTGCCTTCCACCGGCGGGTTAGCCGACTCTTCCTCTAAAAGCCGCTTAGAAGCGCTCACAGTGTCAGATGGTGGCGTATGCCAAACATGTACACCGTACACGTCGATAAGCCCGTCACAGCCTTCAACAGCGCTCGGCGTAGCATAAATCATAGGGATACCCGTAAGGTACTTAACCGTGCCACCTAAAGATGATGGCGGCGTAGGGTTCAAAGGTGAACGCGGCTCCACATTACTCACAGCTGTTCCTTTCTTTAGAACGGTGGCGCGATTAGACCGCGCACATAATTCAGCACATCCCAGCTAGAGGGCATGTACCCAATCTCAGCCTGTAGTTCCTTTGCCGCCCCAGCAAGCGCCTCAGCAGGCGTTAGCTTAGGGTAACGCAACTCAGAAAGCCTGGTAGCTACCACCTCAAGAGCGCCCGTATGAGAGCTTGACAGTCGCTTCTCCCAGAACTGTACAGAAACCGTATTGCCCGGAATAATGGTGCGTACCTTAGCGCGCGGCTTAAACCTATAAGTAACTGATGCCATAAGCAACACCCTTCCTCTAAAAAAATAAACAGGGGTTCGGTTTCCACTCTACCACAGCTGAGCAGGAACCAAACCCCTGAAAAAATATTAGATTAGCAAGCTACAAGGAAACTACTACAGATTACCAAAGCTCGAGAGTGCGACCTTGGTCATCCTTAAAGTCTTCGGTGAGCTGTATCTTGTAAACGGTAGCGTCCTTAGCTTTCGCGCGCTGTTCAATGTTCGTAATAGCGTCCTCGGAAGCCTGAGCATTAAAGGTGTTATCAACGTTCGCCTGGATAGGGGTGCGCCCGTTAATCACAGGTGCAACAATCCTGTTCTTCGCGTCCAGTACAACATAAGTGCTCACCGTATCATCACTATTGAGCACCCCTGTGGTGAGAATATCTCCGGTATCAGCTTTAGCGGCACTAATAGGCGTGTCGCCCCAGTTCTTACGGCGACTTGCCGCTGGGTTGTATTTACCGACAGCCGGGCTTAGACCGTCTGCGTGCTGGCTCGTGTGCGAGGACGCAATGTTGTGTGTACGACGTACAGCAGTCATCAGGGATACGTTCTCTGCGAGGGTGCCCTTACCACCGAAGACCTCGTTATAGTTCAGTTTGGGTTCTATCTTTGCAGTATCGGGACGGTCAGAGCGGGTAAACTCCTTAGTGTCCTGGTTGTACTGCAAACGACCAGCCTGAATCTCAGAGGAAATGTAGCTAGACATCCTATTGCGGATACCCTCAGCCGCGTTAGGGAGATGCATATTAGCCTCATAGGACGGGATAGTGAGTCCAACCTTATTCAGCTTCTCATACATATCCTCCGGGTCAGCGGAACGCTGAGCATGATAAATTTCCTCGTTACGCTTAGCCTTCTCCGTTAGAGCGGCATCCCTATCAGCCAGATACTTACGCATCTTACCTACAGGCTCAGCATACGCCGGGTCAGTCTCATACTTGGAAATAAATCCTGGGTCTGCTGAACGGTGTGCAACATCAAAGTGCTCACCATCCGCTACAGCTTCCTTAATCAAAGCATCAGCGGAACCGTACAGGCGCACACCATTCCTGTGGTCAAGGAGAGGGTACCCGTCTGTTCCACGCAGGTCACCAGTCTTATAGTCTGCGTAACCAACGTTCCTGCCCGTCGAGGAAGTAACACGCCCGTCAGGTTGGAGGGTGTAAACCTCAGCGTCCATGTTGCCCATCATAATGTGCGAGCCGGGCTTAAAGTTACGCTTCCAGTGTTCTGCGGCTTCTTCCCGCTGAGCCTTATCAGCTGGGTCGTCGCTTTGGAAAACGTCGTGCCCCTCAGCGGTAAACAAGCTTGCAGGCTTCAAGTTGTTGGCATCAACGCGACGCGCTTTTTCCTTTAGCTTCTCCAGAGACGGGTTAGGAGAATTATTAAACGCTTCTTTAGCGGTGCGCGCATCCCTTAATGTTCCCTCAAAGTTATCTAGGTGCGTTGCTAGAGCACGCTTATTCTCTTCAACATCAATATCCTTACCGGCGCTAACAATCTCGCTCAGGTCACTAGTCGCAAGTTGGTGCGAATCACGGATGCGTGCTTTAGGGTTATCAAGAATATAATCCGGGTTTGTAAGCTGACGCGCAAGTTCCCTATCTTCAGCGCGCCCAGGATTAGCCTCGTCATGGAAGTGGGACTGAATAATATCTGTCTCTACCTTGCTACCCTTAGCGCCGTAGTCTGCGAGGGCACGGATGGCGCTCGTCTCATCGTAAGAGTCACCTGTAAGCGTCTTACCCGCATAGTTGTCAAAGATAGCGCGGTTAATGTAATCAATATCCTTGTAAGGCTCTTCAAGGAGCGCTTTCTCCTCGTCAGTCAGCGTGCCCGCCAAGCCAGGGTTGGATAGCTTCTCAGCGATGTTAGCGAAAGCTGTATTGTTCTTATTCCAGCGGTGAATATCTTCCAGCTCACGCTTATCACGCTTCCAGCGCCCTAAACGTGCATTAGGCGGCACGGTGGGGTAAAGCTCTTCTAGCTCTTCCTCAGACGGCGCACCATCATTCTCGGGCTTAGGAATAGGGACACCCGCTTGACGCATAGCGTTCTTCCACAGACGCATACGCATATTACCCGAAACATACGGGTACATGTCCTCCAGCTCATCATCCGTAGGAATAGTTTCCGTTACAGCAGGAGGGGCAGGCTTAGCAGGCTCCGGGGTTACCTCCGGCTCCTCCTCAATATCCTCTGTAATATCTTCCTCAGATAGGCGGAGGAACTCATCTTCAGGGTCTTCGTAAAGAGCCTCAGTCTGAGCATCATCAATTCCCTGTGCCCTTAGTTGCATCAACTCCTCTTCGTCCTGCTCCTTCCAACGTTTCAGTTGTGAGTTATAAATATGTTCGCGTGTCCTCCAAAGTGACCGGCGGCTCAGCGGGGAGCTATCGGGGAACATTTTTGCCAGCTCTTCATCTGTAGGCATAGGCTCAGTAATTAGATACCCCGTCTCCTCCACGGGAACTATACTCTCAGGCTCCTCTACAGCCGGTTCAGGTTCAACCTCAGCACCATCAGCAACATAATCGCGCTCATACTCAGCCGAAACAGGCTCATTAACCCAAGCCTTAGCCAACTTCACAGGCACCCCCATCTGGGCTAATAGTGAGGAGGTGACATTCTTCTCGCCGTGCATACCCGCCACCAAATTATAAACTGCGCCGTAGTTCGGGTTCTCACTCAGCGTCTTAGAAACATACTCACGCAAGTCGTTAATCTTATTCGGGTCTTCAGAGTGGTTACCATAAGGACACGTACCTGTGGTTACCTTACATTCACCCTGCTTAAACTGCCCATCCTTGTACCCGTAGTGCGTCTTAGCCATAGTATTTATTACTCGACATTTCTCTAAAGTCATACAATAATGCCAGTTCCTATATATCAGAACTGAAGCCCACGGGAAACAGGTGAGCCTCACCGCCTAAACCGTTTAAAGTTTTGACGGAAGCCCACCTGTTTCCCCGCATGTACCTATATTAGATTTTTACCAGACGTATAGCGGATTAGTGCTCCAATCTATATCATCGGTAACCTTAATACGCTTGGATAGTTCACGGTCGCCCGCATGGTACCTATCTAGAAGAGCTTGAACTGTTTCCTCTGATACAGGGGCGTTCAGTACTCCTCCTTCATTCTTTTCAACAGGGATTAACCCATCCTCAACCGGAAGCATCATACCCCGCTTGGCATCTACCATGATGTATGTGTCATATGTGCCGTCAGAGTTCTCATGGTTACTGGTAATAAGCTCACCTGTTTTACCCTCCGTTGCGAACGCGCGTGGTTCGTTTGGGTTCCAGTGCCTACGCCTGTGAGCTACAGGGCTGTAACGTCCAGGTTTCGGACTGGACACGTCAGAAATGAATGAGTCGAAGGAGGAGCCGAAGTTCCTGTTGCGGCGTACAACGGCGACCATTGATGCGCGGGTAGCCACAGAATCATTCTCATCGAAGATGCGGTCGTAATCCAGGGTGTGGTCATTTTTCATATCTTCAATACTTAGCCCACTACCGGGCGCAAAGGAACCATTACCCATATATTCCAGGTCACCATTAGCGATACCATCCCTAATGAAAGCTTTCACTTGGTTCTCAGCATCTAATTTCTCAGTCGGACGAGGTTTAGAGCCAGATTCTAGAGCCTCAAGCTTCGGAAGCCCCAGCTTGCGTAAAGTATTATAAACCTCGGCGGGCTTCTCATCCGTTATAGCGTTAGAGATGGATTCTTTACGTTCGGCAACCCGCTCTAGAATTTCATCATTATCCGCGTAAAAGTCCCTAATCTTCGCAAGCTTCTCCTGTACAACCGGGTCATCGCTTATCTCATAACGAGAGTAGAAGCCTGGGTCTGTACTATTATCGGCAACATGATAAATCCTATGCTGACCATCCGCTACAGCATATTTCAGAACAGCCTCATCGTCCTTGAAAAGACGCGGGGCACCACCAGTATGATACAGGGGTGTACCAACACGGTCGTAAAGCTCGCCCGTTTCATAGTTCGCCCAACCAACCGGCACACCGTCAGGTGATGTAATGCGCCCGTCTTCCTGGAGCGTGTACACTTCCGCGTCCATTTTGCCTAACATAATGTAAGCGCCTGGTTTCATGTTTTCACGCCAGTGCCGCGATACCCCACGGTCGTATTCTTCCGCCTCTATATCTTGTTTCTCGAAATGGCGGTCTTTAACCATGAATCGTGCCGCGCCGTAGCTTTCCCTATATTCAATAGAGCGCTTAGCCATCTCTTCAGCTGAGATATCGGGTTCATCGTTTATGTAGCGGACAGATTTAACTTCCAGAGCATCTTTATGAAGCTGAGCAACAGCACCCACATAGGTACTTAAAGTATGCCTCTTCTGCTCCATATCCGGGTTTTTCCCAACATCAGTAATATTACTAGGGTCTACATCCGTGAAAGCTTTAGGCTCAAACCACGTTTGCTTCTTACTAAGCAAAGCAGACGCATCAATGTTTCTCCGCGCAAACTCACGACTCTCAAAGGGGATGCCTTCCTGACTATCTACAATAAGCCCAGCAATAATCTTGTCGTTAATCTCATTACCAGGTTCACCGAAGCTCTTCATATCCTCAATAGCATCACCAGTCAGATACTCAGGAAGTGGCTCGCCAGGGTTGTTAAGTTGGTAGTCCTCAGCCAGCATGCGATTAACGTATTCCAGCTCATCGTAAGGTGCTTCCAGGCGCTCCCTCTCCTCCTCTGTTAGGGTTTCGGGGTGCTCTAGTTTCTTGGCGGCATCCTGGAACTTACTGACACGCACCCAACCAGTCCTATCCTTCCAGCCTGTGTAACCGCTTTTATGTCCACCGTCATCCTGTACAGCGGTTTCTATATCCGCTTCAGGCACCTCAACTTCGTTGCCTACTTCAGTTGGGGTAGGCAACGAAGTTGAGGTGCCTGCAACATAGTCGCGTTCATACTCAGCAGAGATAGGCTCGTTAGCCCACGCCTTCGCAAGCTTTGCTGGGACACCCTGTTTCACCAAATCAGCCGCCGTAACGTTCTTCTCACCCTTCATAGCCGCCACCATCTGGTAGGCTACCTGGTAGTTCGGGTTCTCATTCAGCGTCTTAGAAACATATTCACGTAGGTCGTTAATTTTGTTCGGGTCTTCCGAGTGGTTCCCATACGGGCACGTACCAGTGGTAACCTTGCACTCCCCCTGCTTGAACTGCCCGTCCTTGTACCCATAGTGCGTCTTTGCCATAATGATTTATCCTCAATATTTTCTCTAAATACATGCAATATGTCAGCACCTATATATCAGAAAAGCGGTAAACACTAGAGCATAAGGTCGCCCTGTGTTTACCGCTTTCATTCATGGTTTATAAGCTACCAGACTCGGAGCTTACCGGCGTATTCATTTTCATCTTCAATAGCCATAACAGTTAGTGCCTTATCCCCTGCCAGGTATCGAGCTTTAAGGCTGTCTAGCTCTTCGTTACTAGCCGGGGCATCAAGCTTACCGCTTTCCGTATCGGACTCATGGATAGTGTAAGGTACCTCTACCATAAGACGATTAGCGTCGTCTACGACAAGGTATGCTATCGGCATGCCGTTACGTTTAGTTTTTTCGCCAATCAGCAGGTTATCTTCAGCGGCTTCGCGAGGCGGAATATTGGAAGGGGTGTCTCCCCAGTCACGACGGCGATGCGCTACAGCTTCGTGACGTGTCGGTGCCTTTGACCGCGCGTAAGATGAGGGGTCGCGGTAGGAGGTTTCGATATTATGGGCACGGCGTACCGCATTCACCATAGAAACCCTAGTAGCTACATCATCATCTTTATCGAAGACGGCATCATAGTCCAGCTTCCGACTTTGAAGCTCCTCAATACTCGCCCCGTCATTCTTGTGGTACTCGCCATCAGCGTATATCATGCGCCCTGCAGATATTTCCTGCTCAATGAAGTGGTTCATCTCCATCTTCGCCCTATCCTCGCTGGTCTTGGTAAGCTTCCCACCCCGCTCCATATGAGCTAAAGGCTTGAAGCCAAGCTTCTTCAAAGATTCATACTGAGCCTTAGTGTCCTGCTTATCATTAGTTGCCTTATAGATGCTTTCTTTGCGTTGAGCAATTTCACGATAATCAGCATCCTTATCAGCTACAAAGTTACGAATCTTTGCCAGCTTATTCTGAACGCGGGGACTATCGCTAAGCTCATACCTTGAGAAGTGACCAGGGTCGGCACTAAGTGGCGCTGGGAACCTCATATAGTTACCACCCGCGACAGCGTTTTCCATAAGAGCCTCAGCGTTTTTGAAGAGGCGCGGCGCACCGTTGTAATGACGCAACGGCACACCGTCTGTGTCATAAAACACGCCTGTCTTATAATCAACGTAGCCTGATAAACCACCGTCGGGGGCGATTACCCCGCCATCTTCCCTAACTGTGTAGACCTCAGCATCCTTAGCGCCGAACATGACATAGGAGCCAGGTTTAAGGTTTTCGCGCCAATGTTTCGCCACCTTCTCGTAATAATTATTAGAGGCGGCAGAGCCTCGACGTCGCGCATCCTTTTCATAAAGATAAAGGTCATCATTAACTAAGTCATATTCTATAATCTCATTAGCGCCTTCTTTGATTGAATCGACTGTAATGTTAGGCAGTTTTTCATTACGCTCTGCTTTCCTATCCACAGCTTCCTGGTAATCCTGAGCCGCGCGCACCAGATGCTTACCAATAAGGAGCCTCTTCTTTTCAAGCTCCAAGTTCTTACCTGTAGCTTCAAGGTTCTCTTCACGTTTCTCGACAAAATTGTCGACCACACCTTGATAGCCTGTTTCATCGTGGCTTAGTAAGTTAGCTACTGACACATAATCACGTGCAAATTCACGCGCCTCTGGTGAGATGCCAATAGCACCTTCACGAACATCTGTAGCAATAATATTTGTTGCAACCTCATTACCAGGAATGTCGAAGTTTACGAGCGATTCCATTTCGTTTAGATTGCGTAGCTCTTCAGGTAGGGGCTGACCGGGGTGCTTACGCGCCCAGTCAGTCTGTAGTTCTTGGTTAATGAACTGTAAGGTTTTATAGGGTTCTTCAAAAACTTCCTGTACCCGCTCTGGGTCAGCGCCACCAAACATCTCCGGGTAACGGACACGCTTCGCCAAGTCCTCAAATTCTCTTACAGCACTGTTCCCCTTAATACGTTCCATCCTTAGCCTGTCAGACTCATAATAGCGGGGTGTCTCCTCATACACTGCAGGGTCTTCAATAACTTCTAGCTCTTCGTAATTCACAGAAGGGATGTGTCCGTATTTATCAGCCGCCGCCGTACCCCAAAGATTATCTTCTGCGGGGTTTACCTCAACTAGCGGCTCTTGCTCAGTAACAGGCTCGGGTTCCGGCTCTACGACCGCCTCTGTGGTTCCGTCAGCAACATAGTCGCGTTCGTATTCTTCTGATACGGGTTCGTTAGCCCATGCTTTTGCGAGCTTCGCGGGAACGCCCTGTTGGGTTAGTAGTGCCGCTGTGACGTTTTTCTCGCCGTGCATGCGGGCTACCATTTCGTATGCAACCTGGTAGTTCGGGTTCTCGTTCAGGGTTTTTGCGACGTATTCGCGGAGCTCGTTAATCTTTTCGGGGTTTTCGGAGTGGTTTCCGTAAGGGCAGGTGCCTGTGGTAACTTCACATTTGCCTTGTTTGAATTGTCCGTCTTTGTATCCGTAGTGCGTCTTTGCCATAATGAATCCTTGTGTTAAATAAAGTTACTAAATGTTTATATGTACAAAAAAGACGGGGGGGGGCTACTTTCCGGAGCCCTCTCCCGTCTTTCTCTTTCTATATATCAGTTTAGTGACCGCCACCTCGTGCGCCACTGTAGGGGGCGTACCTCATGCCTGTATCATATTTCACCCAACCACAGATAGCGGAGCTGTTGATAATGTAGCTTTGCATGGAATGGTCAAGCGCGTCCCATGTGAAGCCGCGCTGGTTACGCACATCCATATAGTTGTCCCAGCCTTCTTTGCACTCATCGAAGATGAGCATGTCGATGCCAGCGTCGTGCAGGCGTTTCCAGTCGATGCTGTATGTGTCTTCTTCCTCATCGTATTCGATGAACTTATCAGCAAAAATGTTCGCCTGGTAGCTGTTTTTGATGTTCATCACGTATGCGTTGCGGTTGAAGATGGGCGAATAGATGTGTGGTGTTTTGATGTAGTCGCCGTTCTGGTCGTTAATCCGGAGCGTGTCTGTTGTGACGGTGCCTGAGTTGGGGTTGTAGTATCCGCCGCTCATTTCAAAGGCACCGTTCCTATAGGAGTTACCTGTAACGCTTTCGCCTGCGCGACGATAGTTTGCCCACGCCCTATCTTTATGCTCTGCATCTTTACGGATGAACGGTGCTGATAGGACAGCGGCTGGCATATCATAATCCGGGTAGTTGCTGTGCCCGTTAGCGTCTTTAGAGTTATCTTCTAAAACAGGTGTGTAGTATGGGCGAGCACCCCTATACCCTTGAATATGCTCCACAGGTAACCCGAGCAGGTCTAAATTATCGGGGTCGTACCGCACGGCACCCATACGGGGCGGGTTACTCTCATAATCGGCAATGAACAGGTGGTGCTCGTTCGGGTCTAGATTGAGCACGCCGCCGTTATTGTTTTGAATAAATGGGTCGCGCGTGTAAATGTAAGCGTCATGCATACGCTTATCTTCCTGTGGTGTTCCTGGTATTGCCTCTGTGCGGCTCTGAAAATCATAATCTAAGGTGTAAGCGTCACCGTTACCGTAATCAGCTATGACGGGCTGTTTACGGGTTTCTAGAGCTATTTTTTCGCGTATCCACTTATCTGATGCTTCCGAGTACATGTCACGGAGCGCGTCACGAGCCGCAATCGAATCATACTGAGAAGGAGCTACACCATTAGCTGTCCAAGGAGCCCACGGGTCATCATTAGGGAAACCCACCCCACCCATATGACGAGTCGGCGGGTTAGTTTTATCAGCAAGCTTCCCCATCAGCCACTGTCGAAACTCAGGCGTATCCATAGTTTCACCACGCATAGCGTACTCCTGAGTGACCTTAGCAATCTCACTATTCACCCCAGCCGTATATTCCATCACATCATTCATGAACTGTGCATCACCATGAACATGAGGAACACCAACAGGTAAAGCACCCTCTTTACGGTACGGGCAACCTGACGGGGAAGAACAAGACAACATACGGGGCGGTGTCCCATCCTGCCCTGGGGAAATATGCATCAACATAACGTGACATCCTTCAAAGCTATATACAGAAACTTGCTAGAAGAACCACGCCGCCTGACAGTAAGAACACAGGATTAGGCGGGCTACACACAAACAGGAGGCGTGTAGCCCGCAAACACAAAACAAAAAATAGAGGGAACCTCAACTAAAGCGAAAAGGGTAAGGCAAATAAAAGGTGAGCATACCTAAACCCAAAGTATAGTTAAAGCTGTTTACTAACTACCACATAGCAGGCGTTAAAAGCGCACAAAAAAAAGAGCCTCCACCAGCGCTTATCAACAACACCAATGGAAGCTCTTCAAAAGCCAATTAGTGAAGAAACCGTTACTCGGCTTCACTGTTCTGTTTAGCCGCCTTACGCGCCTCCGCAATAGCCTTACGAGCGGCTTTCTCACGCTCACGACGAATACGGTCAGCCTCAAGAACCTGCTCCATGCCAGGCTCCAACCACTGCAACATCAAACTACCAATAAGAGCCGCATACTGGTCTTCCTGCTCTGGCGTGCTATCCGGGTCGGTGTTCGGAGAGACGACGGAGAAAATCTTAACCGCACCTTCACGGTCAATATAATCATCCTTATAGTCGTACTCCTCCACCAGCTCATCAGAATCCATCTCATACAGGGCAATACGACGTAACGTAGTGCTCAATAGGGTGGATGTACCCCAACACGCGATAGCTTCCACCTTAGAACCAGGCGCTACAGGCTCCGACCTGAAAATGAGAGCGCGAATCTCCGTGTCCGTACCATCAGCAGTAGGAACATGTGCGTAAAGAGTAGTGTGGTCGCCACCCAAACCGCCTGATGGGGAAACACCCACACCAAGCAGAGCCCACTGCGTCACAAGATACTGAGCCTCAACGTTATTATCCTCCGTAGGAATACCCTGACGGTTAAGAGCCGTAACTTCAAGACCATTTAGCGGCTTAGGTGTATCCAGCACATTCTCTGGGAAACCATCGTAAGGCTTCAACGCAGAAATGTCTGGCAAATCAATATCTAGCGGCGACTTCAACTGACCCAAGAAGCTGTACGTTTCGGCAAGAGTGTGCGCGTCAAAGTCATCATCCACAGAGAACGTCAAAACAGTGTCCCCGACACGGATAATGGTGGTGCCGTCATCCTCATTGAAGAACGGCTGACCTTCGGGCAGGTACCCGTCTTCCAGCGTGCGGACGGAGGGGATGTTGGTCGTGTCGACCTGAGTGAAGTCAAAGGGTTTGTTAGCCAAGGTTGGCTCCTTACTATGAATCCGGCAAAAAGTATTGCGTAAAATACATAGCAGAGTGAAAAAATAAAATGGGTGAGGAACCAAGACACTGCCTCACAACAGTTCAGGCTCCTCACCCATTTTGCTTATACTAATTGCCGGTCAAGAGTTATGCGTTCTTTGCCGCTTCCTTCTCAGCCTTCACACGTGCGCGCTCAGCTTTAGCTGCCTCACGTTCCGCCTTTGCCGCCTCACGCTCCGCTTTCTTCTTCGCGTCAGCCTCAGACATTTCCGTAATAGAAACAGTGCTAGAAACCAGGCTCTTAAACTCTTCAGGTGAAGTATTCGCACGGACAGCATCAACATTGTACTCAACGGAACGCTCACCGTAGCCGTTAATGAGTCCGTCCAGCTCAGCAGGGCTAAAGATGTTTGACAGAACATTCTTTGACGCGACACGCTCACTGGTGCTCTGAATAACGTTCGTATCCAAAGCGTCACCCATGAAACAGTTCAAACCAGGCGTGTATTCTGTCGCCAAACCATTCTTTAGGGCGTTCGTCTGGTTTGTCATGTGCTTCCTGTACTCAGCCCTCGTCATACCTGTTTCACGCTCGAAGTCGTTACAAGCTTCTGCGAGGCTACGAGCCACGTCATTAATCGTTGCGCGTGTATCATGCAGGTCGTTAATAGAGCGGTTAGTAGGCATGTCGCGGAACTTAATACCGACAGACTTCTGCGCCTCTTCAGTGCCCGAGATGGAGATAGTATCAATCACCGTGGTTTCGCTAGTCGCCATGTCGAACTGCTCTTGCGTAATCTTACCATCTGCCAAAGCGCGACGCAGACCACCAATGCCGAGCTTCTTATCAGAAACCGTCATAAACTTCTCACGCTGTTCAGCAGGGTAAGTGTCCAGCTTTGCGGTGTCCAGCGTTTCGTGATTAAACTCAATGGTGACAATACGACCATCGTGTGCAAGGGTCTGAACAGTGCCGATACCGTCTGCGCTACGCATACGCGGGTTATCCGTTACCGCCAGAATCATATTGACACGCTCAGCGGCATCCTTGATGTTCTGGTCATACTGCGTTTCCAGCTTCTTAGCCTTAGCAAACTCATCAACATTAACGGTCGCCTCATGAAGCTCCATATTCTTACCAGTACCCGTGGTATAGAAGCCATGAACCTCGTTCTTATCTTTAAGGTAGACAGCACCTTCAAGCTTAGCTTCCAGATACCCGGCACGCGTGTTGGGGCGCTTCATCTTAGCCGCATGCTGTTCATTTACAGGGTCGTAGTACTGGCGGTCGTTACCTTCGCCGCCGTTACCCATATTAGAATCCATGCCCAGGCGACGCAGATACTCAAGCATAGCCGCTTTACGGCGGCTCTCGGGGATGGGCTTACCTGTAGCTTTCTCAGCTTCTAAGTCCTGCAGGCGCGCTTCAAGCATGGCATTAAGGCGCACCTCGCCTTCTTCCTCACCGAACTTCTGGATGAACTTCTGCCGCGCATCATTGTACAGCTTATTTTCTGTACGGTTCTGCATCCAGCCCAGAGCTTTCTCCATGCTACGGCTAGTCTTCATGATTCGAGCCGAGTCACGGACAGCGTTCCTGTAGTACTTGTTCATAACAGGAGTCTTAGCCGCTTCCTTATCCAACCTGAAGATGAAACGATTACCAGCCGTGCCCTGAGCCTTCTCAATAGCATCATTCATCTGACGTAAGGTAATACCAACCTTAGCCAGAGCGTCACCCTTACCAGTACGCATAGCTTCCTGCACTTCATGAAGCTGTTCCTGTAGCTCAGGGTCAAGGTACTTCGTCACCATGTGCGTATCCATACCACCGTAAGGGCAAGTGTCTGGGCTTGCCGCATTGCAAATACCGAAGCCGGGGAACGGCGGGATGAGAGGGCTACTGTGGATACCTGTTGCCATATTTTGTTTTCTCCGTTTTCATATAAGCCCGCTACTAAGATTCTAGGCAAAACACTTACGGATTCATATTATGCGTGTTTCACTATCTGTCTTGTAGCTTTGGGTGTTGTTTAAACTAACACCACCTATATATCTGAGCTTTGAGGACGGGTACGGCGTGAGCAACAGCACTACTAGTTTACGGCGTGGCTTCCATGTTATTGAATAGCTCAATGTTCTGTAGCATGTTCGCTGAGGAGAGTTTGAGTATTGCCGCATCGGGTGCGCCTGTGAGGTTCTGTAGCGTGTTTAGGGCGCGTTTGAAAGCGGGAATGGTTTCCGGTGCTCCGAGCGTCCAGTTGTGGAGCCCTAACTTTTCAGCAAGAGCGCGGCTAGGGTTTCCAATGTTCTTACCGAGCGCATGTTCAGGAACGTAGCACCAGAATAGGTTTTCCACTTCCGCCCACCAATCATCCATCTGCACCAATGTTTGCACCCATTCATCATTGGAACGCCACGCTCCGTGGCTTGCTCCCATGCCGTAATCCTCAAACACGCCACGCTCTACAATGATGCGAGACACAATGTTGTCGCCGTTCATGAGCTCCCCGTGAGCGTTCAGAGTTAGATTCACACGCTTGTCGTAGCTAGTGTACCTCAGGCGTTCTGTTTCTTCGGAGAACATGCAGAGTCGCCCGAAAATGTTGAACTGCGTGCCGTTAAGCCCGGTAGGGTTATTCTCATACTCAATAATGATGGTGGAGCCGAGGATGAGATGTGATTTAACCCAATTATTGATGTGTACTTCTGGCGCTTTTGCGCCTTTACTGTAAATCAGATGAATATCCATGTGTAATGTTCCTTTTTAGGTGGCATGCCCCTCACAAGCCGGTAAGCATCTGAGGGGCACTGAGTGAAGCAGAAATTATGAACAGCAATAAACCCGCTAGTCAGCAATGCTGATAGGTTCACCAACATATTTAATGTCGATGGGCATTGCGTATTCGTCAGCCGGGTGGGTACACACAATGAAGTCAGTGTTGTTGCTGTGCTCAATAACTTGCATAACAGACCAGTCGTTGCCGGGTAGAATCACAGAATCAACCTTGACCTGCTCGTCGCCAGCTTCTAGCGTGAACGTCGCGAAAAGCATAGGCTCGCGGATGCCTGCTTGCATTTCGTGCTTTGTCTCAATCTTAGAGACAGTCAGCCCGTGTGTTTCGATAGCTCGCGTTAGTTGTTCCGTAAGGTCACAAGCAGGGATAGCTACGTTAAACTCAAGGTCACTGGCAGGCACATAGGTCATTAGGTTTCCCATCTTTCATTGCTTTTGCTTTACCATCCAAGGTTTCCACTCTTTTGGTTCTTCTATTTTACCACATGTCTTCTGTGTTAGTTGGGGTTTTTAAGGCACTATAAAGCGGGCAGGCACCCTTGTTAATCAGATGGGTGCCAGCCCGCTTTACATCAATTCCTGGCGTGACGCTCTATTACACCGTAACCAGAAATAATGAAAATCGCGAAACTATACTCGTTATTCCCAGGTCAATTTTAGGGTTTTTCAACCCAAGGTCTTACGGATAACCTGCTCCACATAAGCTCACCTGGTTTCGACTAAAGAGCCACGCAACCAGACTTGTTGCTTATGCTTCTAATGGAACACTGCCTTAAAGGGAGATGCGCCACTGTCTCGCGTGCCTACATCTATATAAGGCTGTATGTCATTATTACAGCAAAACCTGCGAGCCATGTCAAATCGAAATGCGAGAAAAATTTCATAGTTTTTCTACATTATCGAAAACTGCAGATTACGCCCTGGCGGGAATAATAGAAATAGGCATCCAGTACGTCCCGTTGCCCTCATCATGGAAATAAGCCTCGCCACCCCCGAGAGGGAGACCCAGCATTAAACCGTTTACGGCGAAGCGGTGTAGACCCTGGGCGTAAGCGGCACGTCCGGCGTTAAGCGCACGCTCCTTGGGCGTGAGGGCGTTCAGAGCCACGGCACCATCTGTGTCTTCCTCAACGCTTTCGGTAATCTCCAAGTTGTCAAGGAACTCCATGTATGCCATTTCCATGTCGGGGTCGCCTACAATGACGCTGGCTGAGAACTTGCCCTCCGAGGTGAGCGTGTCACTGAAAATATACCAGCCAGGAATCGTAGAAGAACCGTCCGTAGGAACAGAATCCGGCGGAAGTAGACTATTTACCGAGGGATAAACGATAGCGTTCATAGATGCACGTACCGCAAAACCTTCATGCTGTTTCTCTACAATTTCGTCATTCTCAAGCACGCGCCCGGTAATAGGTACAACCCCCGTCTTATAATCGTCAGGAATGGTGGTAGCGTAACCAAAAACTAGAGCGGCATGCGGTGACTGCGGGTTAATCCCCATAAACTGCGGGTTAAGCTTGATGACTTCACGAATAAGCTCAATAGGCACCGTGTCAGCGGTAATATCCTTACCAGTAAGCTCCGAGAGCGCCTGATAAGAGGAAGCCAGAGGGGGTAGCTCAACAGCACCAATACCGTCCAGGTGAGCTACGAGCGTGAAGTCCGTGTTTTCATACTTGCGAACATCCTTGATGAGGATAATGTCTGCGCCTACGCCTTCAAGGACGCGGCGACCAGGGGTTACGAGAGACGCGGCTGTTTCTGTGTTCTGTAGCGAAGTTTCGCTCATACGTTTTCTCCTTACGGGAGGTTGCTATTAGATGGGTCAGTTTTTATTGTATCACGCGGGCGTAAAGGTATCCGCTACATCTGTTTTATTCTTGCGTGTGTACCGCCATACGGCAATGAGCACGCCAGCGAGCACGAAACCGTTACCTATCAGGTTCGTGTACGCGCCAACAACTAGGCAGTAAGTGCTCCATAAAGCCACGTTCGCTACGGTAAAACCTTTCAGTGTCCAGAAATTATGGCTAATAGCCATGATAAGCCCTGTTGCTCCACCCAAAATCGCGAGTGTTGCCGGGGAATCCAGACTATTACCTAGCACAATATACTGGGTGATGCCGGACGATAAAAGAGCAATACTGAAAGCGGTAACCTTATATGCCGTGCTTCTAATAATGGGGTGTTTATCTTCAAATAATGTTGCCGTGTAGTATGCAAGATTTACGGCACTCATAACAGCTACAGCGGGCTGATTCAAAAGCAATGATTGAATAAGCCCGGCAACAGAGGTAAACACGCTAATGCGCCTTACCCACGTAAGGTTCACATGCCCCATGAAGCACAAAGAGACGCTGATAAGGAGCCCCAGCCCTTGAACTGTAATATCTTGTATGGAAATAATAAAACCCGCCTTACCTCACAATGTTTCAGGTGTAGAACACGTGTGGTATAGCGGGCTTATTGTGATAATCCTATAAGGCTACACGGTGGTAACTACGCGGTCACGCACAAACTTAATGAGCTGAGTAAAGTTCTCGTCACCCTTCATGCCGGGGATGCGGTAGGGCAGACCGTCAGGAGTTTCCTCTGGGTCGTACTCATCAACTTCTACGCGACTGAGGGCAATCTTTGTGCCTCGGATGAACTGGTGTAGCGGGGAAATGTAGACGTTGTACCAGCGTTCGTTAATGCAAATGTCCAGGTTAAGGGTTTTGCCGGTGGCGTATAGCGACAGGGCGGGCTCCACTTCCGTGCAACCAGGAATCTCAGCGAGTAGGTCGTTTGCAACGTTGTTAATGGTTTCAGGGGTGAGGTCAATGAACTTGGAGGTGTAAGCGATAGTCACGGGTGCTTCTTTCTGTCGAGCGAAACTTGATTTACATTCCGAGTGTACCACATGTTCCGTGAATATCCACCCGACTTATGGATAGAAAGAAAGTGTGGGGCACGCGAGATTTGTTTTTCTCGCGTGCCCCACACTTTTTACATGTCACACGCAGTTAGCGGGGCACCTTTTACAGGTTGAGGCTTTCCACGATAACCGCTTCATACGTCTTACCCAAAGCGTCAGCAATGCGCCTAACAGGAATGTTCCTCACATCAAAACCAGCCGTCGGGCTAGTAAGCGTATGTAGAGCCTCCTGCTCGGTAACCCCAAAGAGGTTAAGGAGCACGGTGAATGGTGCGTCCTTATTGAAGTTCTTAGAGAAGACACTAAGGATGATAGCAGGCTGAGTGTCTACCAAAGCGGCAAGACTCAAGATGCTTTCAGACCAGCCGTGCTCATCTGCAAGCGTCTGAATCATAGAGACAGGAGGTGCGTTAAGAATCCTGCTCACCGTAGAGATGCTGGAGCCCCTCAGGTTTTCCTGGTTCTTATTCAGAATATTCCAGATAACCTTACTGACCGGCGAGGAAATCTTTACAGCGAGCTCGCCAACAGTGATGCCGTCCACCTTGCGAGCAGGCGACGAAGCGGGTGGTGTTGCGAGCGGCGGGAACGCGCCGTGTTTTGCCGCCTGCTTTTCAGCTTCCGCACGTCGGGATGCTTCACCGTGGTCATAGTGCTCATCAATGCCTGGTAGCGCGAAGTCGATAGCGAGCTTCTTATCACCAGGCAGAGCCTTTAGGACGCGGGTGCCGTCACCGTCCGTGAACATGACCTGCTGAATCACTCCGGGGCGTAGCTCGTATTCACCGATAGCTTCGTTAGGGGCACCGCCGTGACGGGCGCTAGAGGCGGCTTCCGGTTCTTCCTGTACAGTTTCAGGTTTCGTAGCTTCCGGTGCCTCTACGGGGCTCTGTGAGGCTTCTCGGGTAGGTTCTTTGGGCTCGCGAGCGGGTGGTTCTTCGTCTACAGGTTCCTGTTCTTCCTGTGCAGGCTGTTCAAGCTCCTCGGTATCGTTTCCGGTCTGCTCAGAAACCATCTCAGCCAAATCATCAGCCAGGTCACTACCCAGATGCTCGGGCACCACGGATGGTTCTTCCGTTTCCTGTTCAGTGTCCTGTGTGCGGAATACAGAGGAGCCGTTAATATCCAGGTGCTCGTAGTAGCGAATCAGCCCGTGAGCTTCATCGTACACAGCTTCAAACGGGATAGGGAACGGGCATACGGGCGGAACGTCAGATAGCGTATCACCCCAACCATCACGGCGCACAGATGCCTTGTACACACTCTCAAAGCTTTTCTGCGGGCTGTATAGAGCCATGTAGCGCGCGGCAACCTGAGCGCCGTATGTGCGCTGAAGCCACACGTAATAGTTCTTCGTATTAGAGGCGCTCGCCATAATGGGCGTGGTATGGGATACCTGCCACGGGTAGAGCGTGTACTCCCTGCCGTCCAGACCCGTGAAAGTAATCTTAGGCTCGTACAGGTCGTTTGTCTGAACATCAAAGAACCCACCGGACGGGCTGAGTGGTGTGAGCGGCAAAGCTTCTAATAGTTCCGTCTGCTCAATATCATTAACCGGCTGGGCGAACGTCAAACGGACAAGAGACAAAACCTTATCTACGCTCTTCTTTGAAACCCCCATGCTGACAGGAACGATACTGCTAATGTCATCAGGTACTACGCCCTGCCAAGCGAGCGCCAACGTAACAGCCTTCGTGGAAACACGACCGCCACAGGCACGCTCAATAGCCGACATGTTCAGCAGAGCATTATCTTCATCATAGAACTTGCTGTTGGCACGCAGAACGTTACGCCCCATATGGGACATTTCATAATCCCTGAAAGAGAAAACGTAAGGGCACGGAGGTTCCGGCGCACCATCCGCATACTTCTCAACATCAGCCTTAGTCACACGATTACCCAAATACATGAGCGTTTCAGGTGTAAACAACGAATAATAGGTGAGAATATTGTTACGGGTATGCAAATTATCCCAGCCACCAAGGTTCGCCAACAAGTACGCAAAATACTCCTTAGCCTCAGCACTGAAAGGATTAGCCGACATGCCAGAAGCTACATACTCCCAGTCCATACCCGTATCAATACCATACTCCGGCAAGAAACCCTTAGCGCGAGCCTCATCCGTAGTGACACTATACGGCGCACGAGTATCCACAACATACGGATACCTGGGAGCCCTCTGAATACTGTTCTTACACTCAACACGCAACCCCTGAATCTTCTCATGATGCGCACGAATATACCGGCGAATCTTCGTAGGAGTACGCACCTCACTAAGAGACGCAGAAATATCATTCTCAGAAAGACCAATATAAGCGAAGAACTCAATCCACCGCTTCTCCGCCTCCGTGAAATACTTACGAGTAATAGCCTCAGAGTGCTTAATCAGCTCAGCAGGCTCACTATCATACTTAGTGATGTAAAGGTCAGAAGGAACTTTTTCACCGAACAACTGTGGCGAAACGTGTTGCACGTCGCAACTCCTTACGGATAGAGGACAGCCCCACACAAAAAACATATGCGGGATAACTCCCCCCATTGTACCACCCGCACAGGTCAAAACAACAAAAGAACCCCCAACAACCCCTATCTAAAGGGAAGTCGGGGGCTCTAAAATTTTAAAGTACCTCTCACAGGGCTCGAACCTGCACGCCCGGCGTATGAAACCGGCGCTCTAACCAATTGAGCTAAAGAGGCACAACATGTAAGCAAACCTTACCAGTTTACTATTATGCGGACAGGGCGGGATTTGAACCCGCGGAACCCCGCTAAGGGCTCTCTGATTTTCAAGACCAGTGCATTCGTCCACTCTGCCACCTGTCCAAAAGGTACCTAGCCAACATTCAGTAAAAGCCAACGAATTTTGCTTGATAAAAAACCCGAAGAGGTTGGCTAGGTAAGCTGAGGTAGTAGGACTCGAACCTACACTACACGGTTCCAAAGACCGGCGTGACTGCCATTACACCATACCTCAATATGTGAAGTGTGTGTGTATGAAAATATAGCACACCTCAAACCTAGAGTCAAAACTTAAAAATGGTATTTAAGTTTTGTGCGCTGGGATGCCAGGATTTGAACCTGGAGCTTACGGATTCAGAGTCCGCCGTGTTGCCGATTACACCACATCCCAATATTTTGGATAGAACCTCGTTGCAAGGAACTGTAAGGAAAGTTTACCACATATTACATCACGTATGCAAGGTTTACTTTTAGTTGTTGCGCTCTTTAGAGGTCTTTCCAGTAAGAAAGCAGTACCAATTTAAGGTGTTTCCCCTGGGGTTTTACCTCATATTGGTACTGCTTTTAGTGTTTTGTAATATTTTACTTACCGCAGGCGGATAGGTTCTAAGGAACCATCGTAAGCAAACACGGCACGCTTCTGAATGTCTTCAAGTACCCGCTCAGCTACAGGGATAGATTCACAGACGCAAAGCTCTGAGACAGATTCGATGTCATCTTCCGTCAGGATAATAAGTTTCCATAGTTCTGGCTTCGACCGGATAGCCGGGTTTTTCGTCACATCCTCTAATACCATATATAGGCTGTCCTTGTCGTAGGCGGCTCGTTCCCTGACAGTAAATTCCACTTTCGCTTTGTGTGCTACGGGTTCTAGCGGGATGTCGCCTGTTTCTGATTGGACGGACACGCCGGGCGCTACAACGACGTGGCGCGTGCCTGTGCGTGGGTTTGAGTATGTGAGTGTGATTACGGGGTATGGTGCCATGACGTGTTCCCTTAAAGGCTGGAGGGAACTTTTAGCTGTTTCATATCATTGTAACTTTTGCTGTTGTTCTTTCTTGACGGTTAGGTTACTTTCAGCCACTTATCTTGGAACCTGATGCCGCTTCCGGTGGGGCGTTGGTTTACAGCTTTCCAGTAAGCAGTAACGACTTGTGGTTTTGGTGGGTCTATGCCGAGCACGAGGACGAGGTTGCATGGTTCGGGTGGCGCGCCTTTTTCGGGGGCAACTGTTTTTACTAGTGTCTCTGACCGGATGCTGATGGAGCGCCCGTCTGTTCGTTTGTCGTCGTGTTCTGTTACGGAGTATGTGCCGGGGCTGTAGCTGTTGAGTGTGGATATGATGTCTTCCGCTGATAGTTCTGCCAGGTCGCCTGTGTGGAGCTTGTCGTAGACGTGTTTACTGATTTGTAGTGTGCCGGGGTTGATGTTCTTGACGTGTTCGCGGAATTTTTCGAGGCTTGCTTCATCCATCTGTTCGGCGGTGATTTGCCTTTGTCCTTTGGTGAGACGCGCCCAGTGTGGGCGTGTCCCGTGTTTACGTGCTACGCGCCGTTTCTGCTCCCAGAGTGCTTCAATGATGGGTACGTCCCAGATGAGTCTGTTCTTTTCGGCTTCTTTCTTTTCGTTTTCAATTTCGCGCTGTAGTTTCCGTTTCATGTTCGGTGGCGTGTTGGGGTTTTTGATTTTTTGGGCGCGGGTTGTGACTTTGCGGGCACGGTCGAGGAAGAGCCTCTGTTTCTCTAGCTCTTCTAGGTATTCTTCTTCGGTTTGTGGTTCTTGTGTGCGGGGTGCGGGGAGCACGTAGGAGCGCCCGTTTGCGCCTGCTACAAGCTTGTCTCCTGCCGCTAGTGTGCGCCCGCGCTTAGGCTTGTCGGGTTTCGGTGGTGCGACTGGTTTCCCGAGTGGTTTCGGGATGGGAGCAGGCGTCGGTTTTGGCGTGTTGCTTGGGGGTGGGGCTGGTTTCGGTGTTGGCTTTGGTTGAGGGGTAACGCTTGGGGTTTCTTTTTGCGCCTGTTGTTCTGCTTTTTCTTGTGCTTTCTTGGCTAGGAGTTCTTCACGGCGTTTATTCCGCTCTAACGCGATGTCTTCTGCTTCTAAGACGACTTCCTCCTGTGTCCCATGTTTATTACCCTTAAAATGACAGGAATCCGAGGAAGCCGCTTCGCAGGGCATAGGTCGCCCGGAGTTGTTAATGTGATGCGTGTGGTTGCACTGCTTAGGGGTGTTTGTTTCGGTCATATTTTTCTCTTTATATAAGTTTATGTTTCTACTCTTGGATTATATCTAGCTTTGTGGGACGGGTAGAGCCCCTAGCCTATATGTGTGGGGCTGGCTAGGGGCTCTATATTGGGTGCGAGCCAGGCGAGTGTTAAAGGCGGTGGTGTTTGTGCCTTTAGGGTGTGGTGCCTGGCTCTATGCGGGAAGAGAGGGTAAGGAGGAACTCTCTTCCTTTGTGGAGCTGGATTATGCGTTATCCGTTTACTACTATAGCAGGGTTGCTTTTTGGGTTGCAACACAAAAATAGGTGTTTCATATCACTCGGCTTTTCGGGGTTTCTTGCTGAAACTCGGTATTTTCGGGGTTTTGCCGGGTTTTCTGTGGTACAATTTTCGTGTAACCCGCCGGTTCCAGGTTTTTCTGGGGTGGGCTTACGGTTTTATTGTTACCCCACAGAATGAGGTATTTTTTATGTCTACCGCTAACTGGTACAACACTGTTCACTCTGCCGCTGAGAAGGCTGGCATTGAGCTGTCTAAGACTAAGTCCGAAGCTTTCGCGCGCGCACTGGCGGATGCTCTGCATGAGACTTTGAGCTCCGGCGAGGATGTTTCTATCCAGAAGGTTGCTACCTTTAAGGTTGATGTCGCTCCTCCGACGATGGTTCGTGCGGGTCTTGGCACTACTGAGCTGAAGCCGAAGGATGCGCACAAGGTTGTGAAGATTTCGCAGTCCGGTGTTCTCAAGAAGGACGTGGCGGCTCTGCCTGTTTCCAAGGCTGAGGAGAAGGAAGCTATCGCGAAGCAGAAGGAGCGCCAGAAGAAGGACGCTAAGAAGTAAGCTTCTTTCATGTGTTGTTGTGAGGCGGCGAGGCTCCCCTGTATTGTGGGTGTTTCGCCGCCTCACTATCACCTAGAGGGAAACCTGTTGAGTAAGTTTTTAGCTAGTTTTAGAAAGGTTTTGTAAAAATGGCTGTGCATGCGCGTAAAGCTTTTAAAGCTGGGGAGCCGGTAGAGTTTTCGTTCAAGAACGGCAATGTGCTGATGATTTCGCCCGCTGGTGGTGATGTTCATGGTGCGTTCATTGAAGCGCAGGAAGCCGCACCGTCAGGACGTGAGGAGGATGCTAAGTTTGCGTCCGTAATTCTAGAACCAACCAAAATTATGATGCTTTTCTCTAAGGCTGTTCTTGCGACGGGTTTCACTCAGGAAGACCTTAAAACCATTGCGGAGCGTAACGGTTTGGTGTGTAATTCTTCTAATGAGGCTGGTCTTTCGGGCGGCGCGCCGTGGGGTACGCCGTCTAACAAGCCTGAGCGTGAACCATACACGGTTACAGATAGCTACGGGGATAAAGTAACGGTCTACCCGGTGGATGAGCACCCTGGTCTTATTTATTTGCATTTTGTGAGCGGTGACGATGAAGCTAAGCTGATGGTGCCACCCGATTTGCTAATGATGCTTTTCACAGAGTGTACCCGTGTTGTGAATTTCACGGCAAAGGAGATGCGTGAGCTTTCCATTAAGTCTGGGGATATTCTTGCGCCAGCCATTCAGGTTGGAAGGTCAGCCCGACGTGCAATGGGTTTACGTAAGGGTGCCCGTATCCGCCCGGTGCATACGTCCCGCACAAACGTTACAGCTCAATTCCCCGCTAACGCTCCCCTAACCCGCCCCATAGGTACCCTAGAATCCGTTTTGAGTGGTTCTGCGGGTAAGGCGGCGGCTGGTTCATCTTTCATGCGTTAGAGCGGCATATATGGTTTCAGAAAGGAAAAGGAAAAATGTCAATGATTCACACTGAGGATGCTGAGGTTGTTGCTTTGCATCTTCCTGATATTGCGGCGTTCACTAAGTACGTTGGTTCTGACTGTGCGTCGACCACGTGGGATACTTATGTTCGTCGTCTATATAAAACATTGGGTTTCCCGGATGGGTTGCCTATTCCGCGTCAGCCGGAGGTTGGTGCTTTAGCTCATTGCGGTTTAGCGCCTGTGTTGTGGCATAAAGCCGCTATCCGCTCTAATGGTTATGCCCCTATTTTGGCGCTTATTGGTGCTGATGGGGTTCACTCATCTAGTGCGGTAGCCGCTTTAAAGGAAGCTCACGCTGAGGCGCACGGCCATGCTCTAGCGCCTGTGTTCACGCATGGTGTCCGTAAGTTTACGGCTGTACAGCAGGCTACTTTGGAGCTTCTTGCTTCTCCGGCTATGGGTGAAGTTGTTGAACAGCTCGGGGTGGATGCGTTTTTGAAGTTTTTGCCTGCCGGTGATTTTGTGGACGTGTATGGTCGTGCTGATTTGGAGCGTCTTATCAATGACGGCGGGCTAGAGTCAGTTGTTCCTACGAAGCCGTCGGAGGTTGCTGATTCGGTGCTGGGTGCGGCTATGATTGATGCTTATGACGCTCTAGATGATGCCCTGGTTTCTGCTCTAGCGTTGCCTGAGTCTGTATCACGTGTAGCGTGGGTTCTTTCTCATGATGTGGCTGACTGGTCTAGCGCGGATGCGCCGGTGGCTGTAGCTCATTCCATGCAAGGCGAGAATGGGGCTGGCGGGGTTGCCGACCGCAGTTTTGAGGACGTGTGCCTATTCTAAGCGGTTCGGCATATTTGGTTTTATAGAAGCATTTAGGGGAGTCACCTCACATTTTGAGGTGACTCCCCTAATTTTATGCACGTTTTAATGATTTGTGCCTTTAGAGCGGCTGACCTGCTTCAAGCTCTTCAACCGTAGGTACGGTAGCAAGGTCGTCGGTTCCATGCAGGGCGTAAGCTACCTGTAGGCGCTTCTTCTCAGGCTGGTAGAGCGCCCACCTGTCGGCTTCGTAGAGCCAGGATGCTTTACGGCGGGTACCTTCTAGGTGTAGCGCCCATTCAGCGGCGAGCTGGCGCGGATACTCGAGTTCTACGCCGTGCCCATACAGCATACCGGGGAGCTCGCCGTAGAACTCGTCGGTATCTGTCGTGTATAGGTCTACGATGATGTCGTACCCGCCGGTTTCGTTAGGGGTGGGTGTAGCGTCTGCGATGCCAACTGATAGGCGTGTGAGCACATTGTGTTCGAGAATGTTTGCGGGGATTTCGTTAGGGATAGCGACGGTGAGGTACAGGTAAGCGGGTGCGTCGGGCAACGTTACGCCTTTCAAACGTGAGTTAGGAATGAGAAAAGCGGGAAGATATAGAAGGTGTTTTATTTCCTTCAAGCCTCCCGCTTTTCCTATAGCGTTAGCTGACAGTTGCGAAGTTTGTTAATATTGCACACATGGTTTAATATGGGCAATATTAGGCGTAGTAGTAATAACCCATGAGCATCGACAAGGAGGACGCGTATGGCTAAAAATCAGACGTATAAGGCTTTCTTGGCGCGCCCTTCTCATGTCATGGATTTGAACGGCGTACTGCTAGATAGCACTTCTATTATGGCTGAGCTTGCCGCAGAGGTACAGAACATCTCAGCGTATGCTACTTATGTTGTTCGCAACGATACAAAACTGGCAGACGAGCTGGCTCAGGCAGGCGGTGTTCAGCCAGCGGAGGCGGGTCGTCGCGCAGGTGTTAGGATGCCTGATTTTCTAGTAACAGGCAAGTCTGGTAAGTCGCGTAAAGAAGCATTGCTTCAGCACCGTGTGGTGACTGAGTATCGTTCCTGGCAGGAGCGTATCGAAGCTGTAAATGGTGAAAGTAGCAAGCATGTGACTCAGGGCTGGAAGCGCACTATGAACGCTTCCCCTCCGTCGTATGGGGAGGATTACGTTAATCTGGGTGCGGTAAACAAGCAGTACGCCGCCATTGAGAATAATCCTTTTGTGGATGGGGAAATTGTCCTTAAACTGGTGATTAAAGGTAACTGGTATCGCCTGATTTTCCCCTTTAATAGCACTCGTTTCCCCGAGGGCAAAGTTACCCTGCCAGTCATTAAGGTCGAGGGTGACCAGCCTGTTTTCATCTTCACGGTCGCTACTGATAACCCCGTTGTTCAGCTCTCAGGCGACTACGCTATCGGCGTGGACGTTGGCATCAACAATTACGTAACTGTTGTTGTTCGTAAAAGTGGTACTGGGAAAATTGCCTACAAGACGACGCTATCTCAGCGTGTCCATTCGCTGTGGAACAGCGTTCGTGCGTCCGAGCGTCAAGTCCGCGCCCTTCGTAAAAAGGCAAAGCCTATTGTTTATGACCGTCAGGGTAAAATGGCGGCGTTGGATGAGGCTCATCTCCACCGTGAAGCGGCTTCTAGGAAGAAGAGGGAACTCGCTATCCTTGCCGCACAGGAAATTGCTGACCTATCGCACCAGTACGATAACGCCGTGGTTGCGGTGGAAGACCTGGGCTGGGTACACAACACTATGCAAAACGGCAGGTGGAACAGGGGTGAGCTTGTTAAGTGGCTGACCCACTATGTTAGCCAGAATGGTGGCTGGGTTGTTGCTGTGAACGCGGCAAACACGTCACAGGTCTGCCACGAGTGCGGCTCTAAAGTTACCCATCCTGAGCATAAGGTTTCACTCTGCCCTAAATGCGGTGCAAAGGATAGGGATGTTAATGCCGCGATGAACATTGCCGCCCGCGCTGTGCCTAAAGTGAATACGGCACGAAATACCCGAGCAAAAAACCGCAAGCTCCAGAAAAAGACTTCCTTAAAAACCCCTACCGCCAGGAATGCTCTAAAGCACCCTGGCGGTAGTAGGAATAAGAATTATCCAACCCCGAAGAGGAAGAAACGACGTTCTTCTAAGGGGGTGAAACTTCCTTTACGCCCCGCTAGTGTCAATACGACGACGGTTCTAGCGGACTGGGACACATACGGTGTTGCAGAGACCAATACGGCGGCACTCAATCAAGGAAACACAGCTTACGAATGTAGGGAATGTAACCTTAATTGATACCGCAGGTTGCCTCGTGGGGCGTGTTAAGTTCTTTACTCGGTCACGTAGAGCGAGTTAGTGGGCACCCAGCCGTTGAGAGCGTGCATACGTGCCCAGTCGAGCGGGCTGAAACGGTTATCAACCATGTAGCTCGCCGTGAACTGTGCGTTAATGAACTCGTCATTGGTGGGCTTAGTGTGAGCGGCAGGCTCAACGACGTTAAGGACGGTCACTTCGTTGCCGTTGAAGCGGCTCTGGAAAGCAGTGTGACGGATGGTGATAAAGTTGCCGCCGAGCGCTTCACGGCGGAGCTTCCAATCCTCACGGCTGATAGGCACACGCTCCTTAGCGTTATAAGAAACAACAGGGAGCAGGTACACGGTGCCGCCTTCAATCTTCCACACGATAGCGTCTACAGTAGTGTCCCAGAGCTGGCTGTCGTGCCAGCCGGTGTTAGTGTCAGGATGTACCTGCACGGTGACACGTGCGCCGATAGTGTAGTTATGACCGTTGATGCGGGTACGGTAAATACCAGCGCCGATGCCCTGAGTGTTTGCCGCACGAATCTTCGTAGCAATATCGGTGCTAGTTACGTAAGGAGGGAACTGATACAACTCATCATTCAGCTCTTCCTCAGTCTTGCCAAGGTTGTACGCGACCTCGCTCGCGCTAATTCCCATCTCTGCAAGGTCTGCGAGGATGGTTTCTTTGGTGATTCCTCGTGTCTTGCGGATGCGGTCAGCAATTTGTGCAGTGCTTTCCGACATGTCCGGGATTTCGAGGGTGATGAGGGGGGTGAGGTTTTCCGACATAATGGCGGTTTTTCCTTTCAAATATTTGTTTACAGTAAAGCGTGCCCTCTGTGAAAGTGGGGGCACTCTAATAGAATTTTACCACATGATTAGCCGGGTATCAATTTCTGGTTTTCTGTTCGTGCCAAAGGCGCTGTAGAATAGGTAAGTATGTATGAACCGCACCTAAAGATGGTGCTTGGATTATGAGTAGGTTGAGGCGTGTTAGAATTTTCCGGTCGCATGACCATTATAACAATGATTGAGGTGTCCCTTATAGGTTACGGGGGTAAACAGTCGAAAGAATCAGCGAAGATTTACCGGCTTCTTGCTTTAGGGGACGGTTCTGGGGCTGGTGCGCCGTCTACGCCGGTTATTACTCAGCAGGGGTTCCAATTCCCTGTTGAGATGCAAGGTGGTGCTTACGGAACTATTAGCGGACGTGTAATAACGAAACTTGTCCATAATGAGCTGGTGTGCCCTAGTGTCAGGAACGTTTTTAACCGAACAGTGGAGGAAGAGCAGGTATCTCTAGCAGTTAGCCGAGGTATCACAGGTGCTAACGTGAACGTTGTAAAAGAAGCTGTTGTTTTACCGCCTGGCGTTGAGGTTCACACTTTAGCGGAAAGCCTGTTTAATGAATTGGGTGTGCGGGATGAGTTTCAAGTAAAGGACTGGGTTTCGCTCGTTAAGACTGTAAGCGGCTCTGTTGCATCTTTAGCCTCTGAAACCATTAGTTGCCCAGGGTTGAATGGTAAAGCCTGTACAGACCCCACCTATGACCACGTGTCGGATATTGTGGGTGCTTGCACCTGGGTTACTGAAAGCTTGTAGAGGCACATATAAAGAAAAGCCCCGTAGTTAGAAAATATTCATTCTAACTACGGGGCTTTATTGTGTTGGTAAGAACAGGCGGTGCTTATTCGTCAGCGGTTTTGTGCTTCGGCTGAACCGAGGTGGCGTAGTTCTTAGCTAGAGCATTAACCAGCTCCTTCTGAGTGGTCAAAGCTGTGAGGAACGCCGTCTGAACATTCTCAGTTAGTACGGCAATGCCGGTTACAGTCGGGGTTTCTTTGAGGAGCTCCTCATTGTCCCTAGCCCAGTTGCGGCTACTAGAGATGAGATTACGCAGAGGAACCTCATGTTCAGTTACGAAGTTGCGCACGAACTTTAGTACAGCCTCACTGTCTACAATCCATTCACTAGCCGCTGTGCCGCTGTGTAGCCCTCCGTCCAGCATCACATCAATGCCGCCAATGCGGTTGTCGGGTGCGCTTTCGAGGATGGTGAAGGTATCTACAGGTTTGCCGTTCATGTATAGGCTACTGGTTACCTTAAATGCGCGGGGCATGAACTTGAACCGGGTGCCATGAATGTAGGTATCAGGTTTGCGGTGACCGTCTTCTGTGATTCGTTTACGGTCGGTTACGAGCACGGTTACTGAGGGTGCGTCCTGGTTTTCGCCTGGCGCGGTTTCGGTTACCGTGAAAAGGTAGGGAGATTCAGTAGTGGTCATTGCCTTCTCCTTCTTGGTTGAGTGGTGCTTTTTGCTTTCCGGTTGCGGGTGATTAGGTGTAATGCGTGGGGCATCCCAATATATCATGGGATGCACCTAAAGGTTAAAACATGTGGTGTAACTTACTGACCGACAATCAGGTAAGTTACGCACGGGGTTTGAATGAACACGGTGAGCACTTCTCGGATGCTGTTACCGAGCGCTTCACGTCCCTTGTAGTCGGTGAGCTTACGGTTGCCGTATGCGTGCCAGCGTCCGGTGCCGGGGCGGTTGGCGGCTTCCATGTTGCGCTGGATAGACCCGACAGGAGTACCGTTGTGGTCTACGATGCGGTACATGTTCTTGTTGATGCGTCGGGTGCTGTAGCCGTCAATTTTCATGGGGTATCTCCTTTCGGGTTTAGTTTACGGTGCAGGGGGTGGTGTACTTGGTGTACTGCTGGTAGAGGTTTTTCAGAATGTTCTGGTAGTACTCTACTTTGTTTTCAACTTCCTGGAGGTGCTCCAGGTAGGTTTCGTAGGTGTGGCGGGCTTTCGCGAGGGTCTCTACAGCGATAGCGGTTGCGTTCTTCTGGGCTTCCTGAAGGGTTACCTTTGCTTTTGCGGTTCGGGTTACCCAGTATGCTACACGTGCCTTGAAGTAGTTGCACACGCTTTCGTAGTGCGCTACTTCGTTCGTCAGGTCGGTTTCGGTGGTGATACCGCGCTTGATGTGTTCGTACTGGGTGTTCATGGTGGCAACCTTTCGTAGATGTGTTGGGTGGGCTCCTCTCACCCAACACATCCATAGTACCACATGTTTTTAGTGGTTTGCAAGTTTATGGGTGGGGCTGTGCTCGCAAAAGGTCGCTAAAGCTACCCAGACCATATGTGTCTCGCAATTTCTCACCCAAACACGCGAAAGCATCTTTAGGTGTCCACCACCACTCACTGAATGAATTGTCTCTAGAGCCTGCATCCTCTTCTGCCTTACTCAGGAGCACATCTTTTATCTGCCCCTGAGTAAGGGACTCAAAAATTGTGCCCCGCACAGCATCAGCGAGAGCCGGGTTAGCTTTCACAAAATATGCGACAGCTAAATCATCACCTATCAAAAGATATGGCAAGAAAATACCGCAAAGGCAACTAGTAGAGCTGTGCGTATTAGGCGCTAAACAGAGCCGCGTAATGTACTGAAGCCGTGACTCGCAACCATCCAACACGCCCTGCGCTGTTTCCATAAGGTCTGACTCATCATGATACGAGTCTCCCTCCTGCACGCCCTGAATTTCCTTAGCCCAGTACCGTAGCGCGAAAACCTTCCAATGCCTGATAGGTTCATCATTATTCTCCTTGCTGGTATAGGCGGAACGAATCGTACCTTTACCTTTTTCGGAGTCGTAGCCATTGTCGTACATCTCGACAGCTACCCCACCCCAGAAAGTACAATCCTTCAAACCAAAAGACCCTAGAAGGCTAACAGACTCGTCACGCAGGGTGTTATTAAAGGAACAGTCACCAGTGATAACGCTACCTGAAACCGCGAGAGAGGCGTTACTAATCTCCAGGTTCTCATGGTGCCCGCCCTCAATAACTACCTTTTCACCTGATGCTAGGCGCGCTCCCCCGTATAGCAAACTAGTGTCTTTCGCACGGAACGTACTGCCGTTAGACGCATCAATAATGAACCGCTGGTTTACCGTGTTTTCAGATTGAACAGGAACACTCAAAGTTCTATCACTACCTTTCTTTAAAAATGGGGGTTTTAACTCCAGAGCATGTACGCATACGGCACACCATATTTCTTAACACGCTTACCCAGCTTAGTCTCGCCCAGCATGGCAATACGGTTAATACGCTTAGTCATCTCTTCTGGAGATACCTTCTTAGATGCAAGGACACGCTCATCCAGAATATCTTCAAGCATGGTCGGGGTAACACCGGCAAGAGTGGCTGGTACCTTATCAGCCAGCTTTTCGTTCACCAGCATATAGTAAGCGACCGCCAAATCGTCCGCGTCCATAAGGAGCGGGTAGTAGAGCGCGCAACGGCAACCAGCATGCGTGTGAATGTCCTTAAATGCACAGAACTGTCGAATCTCATGCTTACCGTTAATCAGGTCAGCCGCCAGGTTACGGGAACTCTCCCAAAGCTTGAAACGGTTATAACCGCCAGTCTTCTTATGGAAGAACATGTCAGGGCTGTACGATGCGTAATGACCATCAAGAATCACAGTATCAGGCTTGCCGTCACGAGAAATAATATTGATACCAAGATTCCCATGAAGAGCCACATCGCGGTAAGTCCCTGCACCTTTAAGGTGGAAGCTATCAATATGTCGCACGTGTACATCATTGACGGCGTGCGGCTGGAACGTACAAAGAGACGTGTGAATGTCACCATCAATAACAACAGAAACATCTTTATGCTTCCGAACAAGTTTATCTACCCACCCGATGCGGAGCTTCTCATGTGAACCACCCTGAATGGTGGTGCTGTAGGCGGGTGCGCGGTTAAGAGTCACATCCTGTAGCGACGTGTTTTTAATGGTGGTAGTACCATCTTCAGCACCCTGCCACTTCTTTAGGTACTCCAAAGTGTCGCTATCAATGTTGCTGTTTTCGATGATGAGGTTACTGGGCATTTCGGTCATAGCTCTTGTTCCTTTCAGAGTCGTGTTTTTACCTAAAAATTATACCACATGTGCCGGATAAGATTATCTCTAAACGGTACATGTGGTACTTGTTTTATTGCTCGGTGACGCTTGTTTTAAGGCGCTCGCCAGAGCATTGATGTGTTTTTGATACCGGCTGTTTTGAGGAACTTCTCAAAACAGCCGGTGTTACACGACGCACAACCTTAACAGGCTCTTCCATCTTACGTTGCATATGAGAGTAACGGGCGCGCTCCACCTCACGCTCCAGGAGCAAAGCACTAAGAGAGCCTTCAAGATGACCGTGCGTAACATTTCCCGAGATAATGTTCTCCATCTTACGGGTATGCGCACCAGCTTTCACAAAATACATTAACGCCAAAGGATTAAGCTCCAACAGTAGCGGATAGTAGAGGGCACAACGGCAATTAGGGCGGTCATGAACATCCTTAAAAGCGCAGAACTGATTGATAACGCAACCACTCTTGAGAACCTGCTGGGCGGCGTTCAACGTGTCACGATACGCCTTCTCGCACTCATACTTATCGAAATTCTCAACCAACTGCCAAAGACCGTAATCAGGCTGAACATATGAAAGAATGATGTCCGGAACCTCTTCCGGGTAGCCCAGCTTTTTCAGATTCTCCAAAGGTTCAGGATGCACATCCATGAGATGCCCCAGCGGGATGCGCCTTGTAGTTTCAAGGTCGAAGCCCACGTTACCCCAGATGCGAACCTTTTTCATGCTCCATGTGCCACGCAGATGAGCGTTAAGAATCGCCGCATCACGCATATACGTGTAAACACGCCCCGTCTCGGAGACAATACTGGAGTTAAATGTATTTACATTATCCCCAATATCTACACGGAAAATTTTAGAGCTACCGGCTTCAATTTCATCCGGCGTATTGTAGTTATTGTTGAGCAAACCAGGGTTTCCACTGAAATTATGCGCACCAAGCCAGACGGAGAATAAGCTGTGCGCCCCACCCCTCAGATGTATCTCTGTGTTCTCAAAACCTCTCAGAGATACGGTAGAGTTTATGGCGGCATCACGAACCGTAACTACACCTTCGCCAAAGAGCGGAGTATCGGGTATCTCACCTACACAGTTTGTGTACGTATAGTTAGCGTGGGACATGTGGTTCCTTTCGTTACCTGAACAATTTCAGTTCTTCAACTCAATAATACCACATGTCCCACACATTTAATTATTTAAGTTTGTGCAAGCTCTACGGAGCGCGCCACAGCAAGGACGTTTTCTCAATTCCCGCATCCTTTAGGAACTTATCAAACCGCTCCCAAGTAACACGCTGGACGGCTTTAGCTTCCACGGGTGCCTCATATATCTCATCCCCGTACTCTGTGTGGGTGATTCGTACATTGCGCTCCAGAATGACGGTGTTTAACGTATCCTCGACTAGAGCGCGGGAGAGGCTCGTGAACGGCTCCCTCACATACTGCCTCGTGTGCGCGCCCGCCTTCATGAAATACGCTAAAGCCAGATGGTTAAGCTCCAGCAGTAGCGGGTAGTAGAGGGCGCAACGGCAATTGGGGTGGTCGTGAGCATCTTTAAAAGCGCAGAACTGGTTAATGGTGCAACCGCTTTTGAGAACCTGCTGGGCGGCTTTTAGCGTATTGCAGTAAACGTTCTTAATAACCTTTTTATCCACACCAGAACAGCGCATTAACTGCCAGAGGCTATAGTCAGGTTTCACGTCACTAAGAATCACCTCCGGCACCTTCGCAGGGTAGCCTACCTCTACCCATTTACCCAGCTCCTCATGTTGAAATCCCATCAAGTCGTTTAGTGGAATTTCATTAACAGCCTCCAGGTCAAACCCGAGATTACCCCAAAGCCGAGCTCTACTCATGCTCCAGGCACCCCGCAGGCGCAGATTTAGACGTGACGCATCGTGCATAAAAGTACCCGAGTAATCTTGACTTGAACCAACCCATGAAGCATCGGTGCAGATATTGCCACTAACATTGACACTAAAACGCTTATACTCATCTTCGGGTTTGTTGTAGCGCTTATTAAGCTGGTCAGGTGGGATGACATAGTTATGGGCACCCATGTGTATATCAAACCCACAGTGTGCGCCGCCGGTTAGGTTTATCTCTGTCCGCCAGTCGCAACCAAACTCAGACCAAACGTTCAGAGCCGCGTCTCTAACCCTAACAACACCATTACCAAAAGGTGACTTTCTGGGTGTACCCCAGCCTTTGCAGTTAATGTAAGAGTAACTTACGGACATATGTTTTCCTTTCGTACTATTGAAACATCTCAAGTTTTCACGCTTAACGATAACACATGTCCCTCACGTTTAGCCGTATGAGGCATGTGGGTGTGTTACGGCGCTCGCCAGAGCATTGATGCGTCTGTAATGCCCATAGTTTTCAGAAAAGCCATAAAACGTGGCTTGGAGAACTTGCGAACAAACGCTGACGGAACCATATCTGAACCTTCCAGCATTTCGTGCCCCGTAGAGCTTTCCCGACGCGCTAGAACGGTTTGGTTCAAGATGTCCTCCATCTGGGTCTTGGTGACGTTCTCAAGCGTCACTGGAACGTTGTCTTTAGTGTGTTCAGCCGCCCGTAAGAAGTACGCAAGAGCCAGGTGGTTGCCCTCAAACAGTAGCGGGTAATATAGGGCGCAACGGCAGTTAGGTCGTGAATGAATGTCCTTAAATGCACAGAACTGGTTAATGGCACAGCCGCTTTCTAGTACTTGCCGCGCAATATGTAGAGTTTCTGTGAAAACGTAGTGGCGCTCACGGGGCGTAAACTGGTTCATTAGATACCAGAGGTTATAGTTAGCGTATCCGCGTCTAATAATGACCTGCGGAACCGTGTCGGGAACACCGCCACTTTTCAGTTGGTCAATGGTGACCGTCGGCATTTGCACCAGACGCTCCAGCGGCTCCACCTTATCTGTTTCCAAGTCAAACCCAAGGTTTCCCCAAAGGGAAACATTACTCATGCTCCAGGTGCCCCGCAGGTGAAGATTCACGAGAGACGTATCATAAACATCGTCACCATGCCCGCTCCGACCAGGCATACCAATATCTACAAGGTAGGTGTGAATATTGCCGCTAATTTCAACACGGGTAGGCTCCTCCTGGGTTGCCGTATCCCCAGCTGGCATGTACCAGTCACGTGCTTTAGTGAATATTACTGTGTCTCGGAAGCCAGTGTAAGCGTTAAGGGCGGTGTGAGCGCCGCCTTCAATAGCAAGTGTCGTGTGTTCGTTCGCCATGAAGTACGCTCTGGTGCTTAAAGCTGTATCCTCAACCGTGATAATACCTTTTCCTTGGGTGCGCACGGCGGTAAGGTCGCCTCGGCAGTTGATGAGCTGATGGTTTTGGCTCGTCACGTTTTCATTCCTTTCTTTCAACTGGGGGCTCGTAGATGGAGTTACGGGGGCATGTTATTGCGGTTCATGCGCGTCCTAACTTACTGCCGTGTCCCACACACCATTAGGGTCAGCGTCCAGGTTCCATAACGCCTCCGGGTTACTGAAACCAAACTGCTTAACATGTTCTGTAAACTCATCTTTGGTCAAAGCATTATTTATCATCGAGTCCCAAAGAGGCTTCCGCTCTGGGGAGGTGCGCGCGAGGGTAAGTAGCTTTTCCTCCAGCAGGTCTTCAAGTGCTCTTACGGGAACATCCTGCAAAGTTGAAGGCGTGAGGTGCTGAAGAGCAGGCATCGCCTGTAGGTGGTACGCAGTTGCCATAGCGTCACCTGTAATGAGTAGGCTCTGGTATAGGGCGCACCGGCAGTTAGGGCGAGTATGAGCATCTTTGTGGGCACAGAACTGACGTATCTCTGTTGCCTTGTTCAGAACATTGCATGCGACTTCAAAAGCATTGATAAGGTAAACGTTCTTAGCTCTTTCCATCGTAAAGTTGAAGAAATGAGGTAGCTGGTAGCTGACGAGCATAGCTCTAAAGATTACAGATGGGATGGGCGTATCTGGTGTAGTTTTATCAGCTGTCCATGCTTCCGAGGCTTGGTATTCAAGGTGGTGTTCTAGATGCTGGGTGTCAATTTCAACTACGTCGAAGTCTAACCCCAGGTTCCCGGTAAAACCCGCCGCTGACGCACCCCAAAAACCTCGTAGGGATATGGAAGATGTGCCACTCGGGGTGACGCGGGGCGTTGAAAGATAGTGTGTAAAAACATTGCCCGTAATTTCGATTTGAGCCGCGCCTTCTACAGTCGCGCCAGCGCGGATACGTGGGTTTACGTGAACACCACCCTGAATATGAACTTTGCCGTTGCCTTTAACCAGGATTTGAGAGTCATCACGTACTTGTGTGAAGCTGAGGGTGGTTCCCTCTAACGTAAGAGAGTCAGGATTCTCAATGTCCATCACATCATCCCATGTGATGCCGTCGGCAAGGTTTACGGTAGCTGGCTGAGTCATTTGAGGGCGCTTCCTTTGAGTAGTAAATAATAATGCTGTGTATGTGGCGGCACCTATAAGAGATGCAACCCCATACACAGCATTGTACCACATGTGTTAATCGTGATAACTGAGCCCTCGGGGTGGTAGCCGGTCAAGGAACCACTGCCCACCTTCCGGGTTGGTACTCCAGAGTAGGTTAATATTCTCCACGCCTTGTTTCTTGAGTGCCGCCTTGAAACGCGGTGTAGAGGCATGGCGCACCTTACCTACCGCATCCTCGTAAGCATCACTGTGGGGCACTAGGGCGAATAGCCGCTCCTGTAGAACGTCTTCAATCATTCCAGTAGGAATATCCGCCACAGTAGCTCCCATCAAATACGCCAGCGCGGGCGTGCGCCTAATATAGTAGGCAATAGCGAGCGGGTCAAGAAGAAGTAAAAGGCTGTAGTACAGACCGCAACGACAGGACTCGTCTTTATGAATATCAATAAGGGCGCAGAAACGGTGGATAGTAGCTCCTGAGTTAATGACCTGAACAGCCAGCTTGTGTGCCTCCTCAAATACATCCTGGCGGTTATCTGCACTACCGGCTGTGACAATCTCTTCCAGATTGAAAGCAACATTGACACTACGCATAACAACAGCAGGCGTATTATCGTTGAACCAATCCGGCACCCGCTCTTTACCGTAAACCGACGATTCCTTAAAGGTTGGGGCAGTCATACTGATACCCAAGTTACCCCAAAGATTCACACCATACGCCGACCAGTCGCCCTCCAGCGTCATGTTGTGCCGCCTATAGTTCAGCATTGTTTCACCCAAGCAGTTACCATGCGTGATAGACAGCATATATGAGTTAATGTTGCCTAGAATGTTAATGGTAAACGGGTTATCGAAGCGCCGGTCAATCGTGAAACCCTTATAGGTAACAATATCCAAACCCTTATGTACGCCGCCTTCAATGTTGAGGGTAGCGTTATGATTAACAACTATCTCGCATTTACGTGGGAACGTGTTGTAAGCGATAAGGGTAGTGTCCTTGAGGTTGATTCGCCCAGTGGTACCGATTACCCGGATTGAGTCTGCCATATCCACAGGTGGCTCCAGCCTAGTGTTCCAGGCGGTAATGCGAGAATCTTTGAGCATGACTGTTTATCCTTTCTGTAGCATTTTTTTTGGGTATTGTCTCTAAGGTTCCCGGAAAAGCGTGTTGAGGTCGTTGATACCGAAAGACGCGAGGGTTTCTTTCAGCTTGCTAGGTGTGCGTTCCCTGTACCCGCGATTATTACGAAAATCATCCAAAGCTTCACTCACGGCATCCTTAACGTCTCCCTGCGGGATAGAGCTTAGAATCATGGAGTGGTACTCGGTCAGGTTCGGGTTTGCCTGGATATAGTAGAGCACTGCCAGCGCGTGACCTTCCAAAAGTAGCGGGTAGAACAACCCGCAAAGGCACGTTTCAGAAACGTGTACATTGGGGTACACGCAGAAGCGGCGAACATTGTACGCCCCATCAAGAAGTGAGGTGGAGACGCTAGATGTGCAGTATCGTGGGTTGTGCCACACCCAGCCATTTACGTAGGCGCTATCAACATCCTCATAGTCGTAGCTGAATACCATGTTATCGAGCTTTTCGTCGCCAAACGATTCAATATCCAGTACGAAGCTACCTGTGAAGGCGACACTATCAAGTTTGCAACTACCCGTCAGTGTGACGTTGCTCTGTGGGTTAATAATAAGGTTTTTAGTGTGAATATCGCCTAAGAATAGGACGTTACAGCTTCCTTCACCTGCATGGAGGGTGGCGTTCAGGTTGGTGTGTGTGCCGCCATTGATGGTGATGTTCCCTGCGTATGCTCGAATATTAGATTTGCTGATGGTTGTGTTCTGTAGTGTCACGCGAGAGTCGTCTTCAACAATGATTTTTGTCTCGTCGTCTACGGTTAGGTTTTCGACGGTAACTCGCGGGTCGGATAGATACGCTTTAGTGTTGGGCATTGGGTTGCTTCCTTATCAGTGTTTAAAGTAAAAGTATTCTACCCACATAGTACCACATGTTTAAGTTATTTCCTCTGGGTTGCTTTGTTGTACACCAAAGCAAAAGAGGTTGGGGCACGTGCCTGTAGTTCACGCTCCCCAACCTCTTACTCAGATATTCTGTTACACCTAGCCGTTTATAAGGGCGTTGGCTATGTCCGATATTCCGCCATCAGTTGAGGTTTTGCCACCTTCTCCGGTTTGCACATGCTCGTCATAGGTGCCTTTAGGTATATGGATGGTCACTTTTTCGAGTTTCTTCCAAGCGTTCCTATGGAAACATGGCGGGAAAGCCACAGGCGTGTACTCACACATGCTTTCTTTCCCGTCACGGTAGCTATCGAGCACGTCGAACACCTGCTGATGTACAGCGTAAGGCTCATCCCCCGGGTTGAGGTCGTCTACGATACGAACCTCTTTACGCTCATCACTGGGGTAATAGTCAGTGTACTTCTTAACACCATCCGCTGTTTTCTCAGACCAGCTAAAAGTCTGACTATTGATGTCTGCCGTAGCGCTCTTGGTGACTTTACCGTCCAGCTTAACCTGTGTGGGTGTGTCGCTGTATTCTCCGGCTTCGTTCACGTAGAGTACTTTTTTTGGTGTGTTGAGCAATATAAGGCGGTGGCGGCTCTGAGAAAGCGCCACCCATCATGATGCCCGCAACTATGACGGCAGGCACCACGATTGAGGTTACAAGAGTTTCCACTAGAAATATTCCTACACCATTTCCTACCTGCTTATTGATGTGAGCGTCTTCTAGGGTGCTGACACTTACGAGCAGGGCAATAAACAGGGCTACAGCCAACCAGAAGGCACCCACAACCAGCAAAGCAAGAACTAAACAGCCATAAAGAATGAGAACGAAGCCGCTGTGGAAAACATAGTGGAAACTGCGTGTGTCGTCGTTGTACTGGGCAATAAGCTCATCTGGCATCCACTCTTCAATAAGTCGTGTATTCTCCGGCGCTAAACCCCAGCCTTCGTAATCTAAAGCGTCATACTCAGCCCGCGCTAAAGAGTCACCCTCCATGCACCCTCCCCATAGAGCATCACGGCGCGCATCAATACGTGCTTTAGCAGTCTTCTCAGCTTTAACATAACGCGCCTCTAAACCTTTGTATTTGCGCGCCATCATTATGGCAAAGAAAACCCGCAAAGCGCTTGCCGCCAGGAAAGCCGCTACAGGGTAAACAATTAGTGACTCAAGGTATCCCACAACTCTCCTTCCTTACTGAACATCTAGCACATATTGTGCGTTTGGTACATAAATGGTTGCTTTCACTTGCTCTAACCAGGCGTTCTGTTGGCAACCTGTCGCTTCAACATCCCACTTATCACATATGCGGTCACCGTCCTTGTAAGTTGGAGGAACCTTGTAGATGAGCTGGTGTACAACGTGGGGCTTATCGTTAGGTTCTGAGTTAGTGACCTCTACTTCATCGACACGGTGGGTGGTGCCTTTTTCTTTCTTGCTAGAGAAGTCGTATTTGCCTGGTTTGTACATGTCTCGGATTTCGCCGTCGCTGGTGCGTTCACGCCAATTGTACAGATACTCCTTAGAGGAGCTGGTGCCTTTAGTTTTTCGAGTAACCATCCCGATAAGCTCATTTTTAACTTCCGATGTGGTGGGCACGAGGTTGTCTCCCCTGTAGAGGGTAATGGTTTTGCTGTCGCCGGGAGGTTTAGCGTCTGGGGTGTACGGTGCAGTGTATGTGGCGGCTGTAAAAAGCAAAGTCACATGTAAGAACACGAAGAACGCGAAAACGTCCACGGGTGTAAACCATGCCGTAGACCTGGAGTTTTTCTTACCTCCCTTTGCCAGTTTCGCGTCCCTTAAATCGTACAGGTAACTAATGCACCCGATAGGGATTAAAGCTGTAACGGCTGTAATGATAAGCTCCCAGAACACTGTCCAGCCCGCGAAGAAAGCCTCAATGAGAGCCGCCCCAAACCCTAGCGCCACCATTCCGCTAATGAAACCACCCATCTGATTGGTCAGGGTGAAACGATGACCAGCCCGCCTAAGCACGACACTGCAAAAAATGCAGATGACGACAACAAGGAATCCGAGGGTGACGTAAACCCCGATACTACTGACGGCGGCTGAGATGCCAGATTCATTAAACAAAACTTTTACTCCTTCCAGGTAGAGAACTTCATAGGATGAACGGGGCGTATAGGGCGGTAATGTCGCGTACACCCATGTTCTTGTAAGTTTTCCTGAACTGTTCTACAGTTTTCAGCTTCTTTACAGCTTGTGTGTGCTCATCGGTGACTCTTACCGCTCCTGGGTATGGGAACTCTAGCCCGCCACGGATGGATGCTTCCAGAGCATCCTCAAGCATAGTTTTAGGGATGGACTGTGTGATGAGCGGCTCGCTACTTCTAGGGGTACCTTGAGCACGTAGATAGTACGCCAAAGCCAACGAGTTACCTTCCAGAAGTAGCGGGTAGTAGAGCGCGCATTTACAGTTTGGCTCTATATGTGCGTCTTTGAAAGCGCAGAACCTCTTAACCTCAGCCCCGTTATGCAACAGCATGTAGGACGCTTTAAGCGTGCCCTTGTGAACGTCTTTCAGCCTATCCCAGCTGTGTAGCAGGTGACGTAGAGAGTAGTCTGCTTTAACGCCGTAGAAGCACACCTTTTCGGCTACCTTATCCTTAGATATGTTGCCGTATCGCAGGTTATCTAGAGCTGTTACGGTTGCTGGGCGGTTGCTCTGCTCTAACCATATGTCAAGGTTGCCGATGAGTGTTGCATCTAGAGCCGACCAGGTGCCCTGTAGCGCCATGTCTGGCTGGGTTAGGCACTCATTATGTGTACATGCTCTATCGCCTGCGACAGCGGCTAGAGTAAGCCCGCAGGTTAGCATGTTTCCGGTGAGTGTCACAGCAGATGGCGGGTTAGGGTCTACCGCCTGTTTGTTTCCCGTAACGGTGAGTGTGAAGTGTTTGCCGCCCGTGATTTTAAGATTCTCGCCCGGCTGTAACCAGAGACGTGAAGCACCGTACACGGAGGTGTGTTCCAATGTGATACTGCTACCTTCTGGGGTGCTGATAAGCGTGTTGTCCTGTAGGTAGCTTTCAATGTTCTTCACCTTCGACATGCGGTGCTCCACTCTCTCCTGTGTAGGGGGTGTTGGTTATAGGTATTGGGAAATGATGAACTCGCCTGCCGGGTGGATAGCGTAAACATCATCGGGGATAGCTGATGCGGGCGTGTATTTGGAAGCGTCTAGGAAGCCGCACACGCTAGGCAGATAGTTGATACCCACCTCAGTTAGGCAGGCACGTAGGTCTTCTACGTTTTTAACGTCCTTACCTACGGCTTTGTACAGTTTTTCGTACCATTCCCGTTCGGACACCCAACGCTGGTTTTCCAGGCTCGCGTTTAGGCTTGAAAGATTATCATGATAGAACTGCTTCATGGTTTCTTCAAGATACTGGGCAGGTACGAACTGTAGCGGCGAGTCGCCTTCCGGGTCTACACCCGCCACTTTCATGAAATACCCGATAGCCACGTCGTGACCCATCAGGAACAGCGGGTAATAGATGCCGCACTTGCAATTCTCGCGGCTCTTATGCAGTTCGGGTGCCACACAGTATGTTCGCACAGCGTCATCATTTTGAATCAGACGGTACGACAGGTAAATCATGTCGCCCAGACTTGAATCTGACGGAAACACGTCCGCTTTGTCATAATAACCAGCAGGGTCACCAATAAGCTTCAAAGCGTACCGATAAGTCGAATCTTGAGAAAGCTCAAGTATCTTCTCGCCGGCAATAATAGTGGCATCGCCTAGTACACGAACATGCTCCTTAGCGTCAATATGCTCAAGAGTAAGAGCACCTAAACCCAGGTCGTCAAACGTGCAGGCTCTACTGAGGTTGTTCGTAACCGTAGTGTTACCACGGAAGATGGAACGGTAATGCTGTAACCCACCAGCGCCGTGGGTATCAATAGTGACATTCTCATGTACAGTGCAGACCTGCAAACGCTCCGGGTTGCTGATAGTAGCGTCCGGGTGGATATTAAACCCATGCACATCATAGTGGGGAGCCTTACTGATAGGCATGTCCACCACTTTGGCGAGCGTGTACACCTTGCCACGTGAGGTCATGTCGATGGTGATATAGTCGGGGATGGTGGTGCCTGCGAGCGTCAGGTCAGCGGGTACGTTAAGGCGGCGTTTCAGACCGTCCATGAGGTTCTTATAAAATCCCACGGGTGTTCCTTTCAGAGATGGTGTTGAGCGGGTATTGGTTTCAAGCTCCCATGATACACGGATAAGCTTTAAAATGCCCCTTTAAAGCGGCTATTTGCTGTTCTCTAGCACATGTTTTGCTAGGGCTTCCTCAAGGTACGCAACAGGAACATCAGCAAGGATGTCGAGGGTTTCAATGCCGCGCACACGATTCACATACTCCACAGCTAGAGGCTCACCCTGCTGATACAGCGGGTACCAAAGCAGGCAATGGCACTTGTCTAGGCGCTTGCTGTGCTCCTCTGGGACAAGGCACAGCGTACTGTCTACCCAGATGTTCGCTGGTTTGGCGCGCTCTAGAGCGTTACACGTAAGATTGAACTCAGCCGTATTGTAGTCCTTGTTTTCCCTCTCATGCGGGGCTGGGTGCGTTAGCAGGGCGGAGTAATATTTTGCCGTATCTTCCTCCCCAAAATCTGAAAAATCCTCAGCAAGTAAAGGTAGCCATGCGTTATCTACGCCTGTGATGTTAGCGGAGCCTGTGATTTCCAGGTTATAGAGATAGTCGACGTTCTTGATAACGATGCTGTCAGAATGGTTTACGGCTTCGAGGTTCACGTTGATTGCCTCTGCGACGTTTTCCAACGTAACATTTCCAATGCTATCGCTCCGGCGGAAAGCCGTGTTTGTAAGAGACGTACCAGATGCTACGTGTGAATCATCTAGATAAACGTTCTCTACTGTAGCGCCCGTTTCTAAGAGCACGCTACGGCTAAAACTGAAACCACTACAGATGGTAGCGCCTTCCTGAATGACACACTCCGCTTGGTAGGCGCGGTCGATGCTTTCCATGTGGGTCGCCTTAAAATCAGGTAGTTCAGCGGCTGGGATAGTACACGTGCCAAACTCCACACCCTTATGGGTGCCTACATAAGTGAACTTGTAAGCTTCAAGGGAAGCTTTACTGGGTGCCACAATAGCTTTAGAAGCACTGCCGTACCCGCGCTGTACCTGCTTAATCTTTCCTGGGAAGAGAACCACAGGGGCGGGGTTGAAACGGATAATCCTCCAAGCATTAGCATAAACAGGGGCTACGTGACTGTTCCTCTTAAAGTACTTCTCAAGAGCATCAGGTGAGCCGGTCACATACTTAAAAAGTTGCTCCGTTTCAGTAATAGTGGTTTTTGCGCTGAAGGTCATCATTAACGTTTTCCTTTCCGAAATAGATTACTGCTTTATGTGTGGTGACGCTAAGATGTGAATAAGCGTTTTAGTATCACCACACATTCTGGCTTAGCCCCACTCATCCTGTTCTAAGGCAAGAACTGCCATTTGTTCCTCTAACATGCTCACGGGCACAGCTGAGAGTGGGTTCTGAATGTTGCCACGCTTCCCTTGTGCCCGGCGAACGTACTCTAAAGCGAACGGGTTATCGTCTAGGTAGAGAGGGTACCACATGAGACACCTACAGGCGTTCAAATGCTCTTTGTGAGCCTTATCGTCAATGCAAACGGTAGACACATCCCATGAAGCGGTTGAAAAATTCAGGATGTACTGAGTCACAGAGAGTGTTGCCCAGTAGTTCTCTTTAGCGCGAGACTCGTTCTGCTTCCCCGTGTACACCTCAGCGTCGTAGAGGGCATGTCTCCCGCCGTGTTTCCTGAGAACCTGGTCATCTGTTTCAACGTAGAGCGGTTCTTGTGTGGGGTTGTGAATTTTGAGGTGCCCGCCCTTTGTTACCAGATGCCAAGTCACAATGTTATGTAGCGGAACTTTACCTGTGGTGGGCTCGTCAGCCAGCAGGCTTACCCCACCCCAAAATTCACAATCAAAAACACGCGAATTGCGGCTAACAGTGCGCTTACCACAAGCATCTAAATCTGTAATTGAAGAACCAGTGATTACACTACCTGCCCCGACGTTTAGACCCCATACGGTAGAGTCAGTGATATTGCAGTTTGCGCCAATCTTAGCATTATTCACTTGGTCTGTGTTGCTGATAGTTGTTCCCGCATCAATGAGTGAAGCATCAACCGACATTCCGCTCATGTACCCGTACTCTAGGGTTCGGGTTTTACGGAGCGGGGTAAAGATAGTTCCTTGAAGGTTGCTCCGGACGGGGATAACTGAGATTTTCCAACCCACCTCCGCTTTGCCGCGCAACCATTCGGGGCGGTTCACATATGGTGTGATAATAACCGTTGCCCCGCCTTTGAGCTTTAGTAGAGCGGAACGAACCTCACCAGCCTCCGGGCTGACGAGCGGCTTCTTACCCCATTTCTGGGAACCTTCCAGGATAGGTTTAATATGCTTGAAAATTGTTCTAGGAGCGCCGGTAATGTACTCGGTACGTAGAGGTGTTCCATTGATTAAGGGGTTTCGTTTCCGCATGTTTTGATTTTCCTTTCAATAATTTAATGACACGTGAGGGGCACCTCAGATGTGAGATGTTTCTAAGGTGCCCCTCATATGGCGAAGAGCGGCTTACTCTTCAGTCTGTTCACTGAGGACAGTTGTAACCATCTGCTCCTCCAGTGTACCTAAAGGTACAGCTGATAGGGGGTTCTGTGTGTCATTTTTCCCGCCCTGTGCTCGGCGAATGTATTCTAGAGCAAACAGGTCGCCGTCTATGTAGAGCGGGTACCACATGAGGCACCTACAGCGGCTCAGGTGTTTGCCGTGTTCCTTATCGTCAAGGCATAGGGTGGAAGATTCTCAGACGGGTACACGCCAGGTCAGAAGGTTCTTCGTTACGGTCTTTACAGCTTTGTCGCTATCTTTGCTGAGGTAGAAGCCGCTCCCGCCCTTGAAAATCCTGGCATCATATTCAGTGTTCTGAAGCCATCGGTAGTTGATTTCCGGGTGGACTAATAGCCTGTTTTCCGTAGGGTTGTGGATTTTCAGGTGACCACCTGTAACCTCAATGTCCCTTACCTCTAGGTTGTGGAAGCCATAGTCACTTACGGGTGTGTCACTTATCAGGGTTGCTCCGCCGTAGAGTTTACAGTCGTCCACGGTGGTGTTAATGCTGGTGAACGACCCGTAAGCGTTGGCTTGAACATGCCTGACGGTCGAGGCGCTAATCTCACTGTCAGAATTTACGAAGGTATCACGGACGGTTGAGTTGCTGATTTTACTGTTCCAGCCAATCTCAGAGTCGCACAGCTCCGAATCTCCACTAACGACCGTGCCGTGCCCCACTAAAGCACTTCGCACCTTAGTGTCATTCACGTACCCGTATTCTAGGGTGCGGGTTTTGTGTACGGGCGTGAAAGTAGTGTTCTGTAGGTTTTTACGGTCGGGGATAATGGAAATTTCCCATCCCACCCTAGTCGCACCACCCTGGTCAGGGCGATACACACGTGGGGTGATGAGTACAGTCACTTTACCAGTGAGTAGGCGGAGCTTACGCTGAACAACGTCAGTATTTGGGCTCACATATGGTGCGCGACCATACCCGAGGGAGCCGGTTAGAATCGGCTGGATGCGCTTGAGGACGGTGCGGGGCGCGCCGGTAATATACTCGGTACGCATGGTTTCGCCCTGGATGATGGGGTGTCGGTTAGACATGGGTGGGGTTTCCTTCCGTAGTTGTTTATTTGCTGTATGCCTCCCAAAGGTCGCACCATAGGAGGTCTTTGTCTTTGATGCCTGCGTAGGCGTAGTTTTCGGAAATGATGCCCTTATATGTATCTAGGGCTTCGTACCAGCGGTTACCATCATAGATTTTCTCCATCTCAAAAATGGTTCCGCACATGGATTCTTCCAGATGGTAGGTTGAGAGGCTACTGAGCGGGTTGTTTAGGCTCGCATCCCTGAGCGGGTTACCTGTTTTACCTGCGGGGTCGTGGAGCCCCTCAGCTCGTACCAGGTACTGCATTGCTACAGGGTCTGCGGCGCGCAGTAGCGGATACCAGAGGGCACAGCGGCAAGCTTTCATGTTTTGTGCGTGTACAGTGTGGTTCATGCACAAGGTTGCGTGAAGAACGTCTGGTGACTCTTTGAGAGCTTGTGCGGCAATTTTGAGGTAAATGTCCGTGAAGGAGTAGTTGAACGTTTTGCCGTGCTTTTTGAGGTGGGTTAGGTTGTACACAGCACGGGCACTGCGTCCGTCACCATTCTTAATGTGAATAGGGTTACCGCCTGTGGCTGTGGTGAAGTATGTATCGCCCGTAAGGTTGATGCCTGTAAGGGATATGTTGCCTTCAATGGTGACCTTACCGTCGAGTGAGCAGTAGTTAAGTTCACCGGCGGTTTTAATAGTGTTCTTTCCGGCAGAGCTTAGGTTCTTGAACACGCCTCCTTCTACGCGGGTTTCACCTGCTAGGGTGTTGTTGCCCTTAAAGGTGGCATTAGTGGCGGTAGCTTCATCTGTGAGGAGTGTGCAACCGTCCTTAACGTTAATATTTCGCGCCACAGCGTCTTTAAAAACGGCTAGGGGTACAGATGGTGCCTTTAGGGTGTTTGGTAGCTTCTTGCCGCCTTCTACGGTTACTGTGCCCATGTTTGCAAGGAATACGTTCGGGGCGTAGTCGTGGAAGTTCAGCTCTGGCATGTTCTTCGGGGAGGTGAGAATAACCGCCGGGGACGTTTCAGGGTCGTGAGCACCCACAGCAAGAATATACCCATCCTGCGAAGCTTTCTTATAGAACTTTTCCAGGTCGTCGGTGATAGCGTCACCGAACGGGAGGCGCTTCTTCTCCGCGAGTAGTTTCGCCTTAATGTGTGCATAGTTGTATGTAGGTGTTTTAGCCATTCCGGGGTTCCTTTCAGTAAAACATTCTACCCACATTGTACCACATGTTTCACATAATTTTAGTGCCCCGCTTGGTTATGTCGTATTCAAGCGGGACACTACAAAAAGTTACTATGCAAAGCTTAATTTCTACTTCTTCACCAGCTTACTGCCGAGAGGGATACCCGTGAGGCGTGCAAACATACGAGCAAAATTAAAGTGGTCGCTACGCCCGTTCCAGCTCCAATGAATAAGCTTATCCATCTCCTGCTTTGTTACGCCCAAAGAAGCTAGATTCACCCACATCTTCTCGCGCCAATCAGGTCGCGAACCATTAAGCACTTCTAGCTCCTTGAGCTCGCGCATAAGAAGCTCCTCCAGGGCACGCAACGGCAAAGAAGCAAGCGGGTTACTGCTCGTCATATCACGAACAGACGCGCATACGTCACGCATATGTTCCGCCTCCTTACGGGAAAGCTTCGCATCAAACACCCCACCAAGAGGCTTCTCCAAATCCGATACACGCATCAGGTAATGAAGCGCCACAGGTGAGAAAGTAAGCATCACAGGGAGCCACAGGAGGCAATGACAGTGCTCCACCTTCTTCTTATGCTCCGCCGGGTTGAAACACAAGCGCACGTTAGGGAGTGCCTGCCATAGGTCACCATCATAAACGTGGAAAGCGCGCGTTGCCAGGCTTAGGTCAGAAAAATCAACCTTATTGGTGACAGAGATAGGTTCGCTATTACCGGGAATGAGCCATTTAGGGATGCGGAGCGCGTGAACACCCAAGCGTTCCCCTTCCAAGTTCTCGGCGTTAATTTCAATGTTGCCTTCAAGCTCTGAGTGGTTAATGTTTGCATTTACAGCAAAAACGTTGCCACTCAGCTTTGAATCCGTAATGTGTCCCCCACCAAAGAAGACAGAATCAGTCAGCTTAGAGAACACAGCATGTGCGGCAACGAGAGTGCTGTTGCCTTCAATAAGGTTCTCACGCCAAAGACAAGAGTTAATGACACGCGCAGAACCGCGCACAATATTATTTACGCCACCAATAATACTATCGCGCTCAAGCCTACTGTTCTCAAGAATGAAATTACTTACATCCTTCGTCTTGTAGCGTCCCGTGCGCGGATTGAAAACCAGGCTCATGTCTCCAAGGTGCTCTTCCTGGCTAACCACACCCCGTACCATCGCACCGGCATTAAATCGCGCCGCTGAATCTACCGCAACCCTAACATCATAGCCCTCCGGGTCGTCAGCGGTAATAATGTCACACTCATCCCAACGGGACGTATCGCCCGCATCGGTACCAAGCCTAGAAGCTGTGGCACGGTAAGCGAACGCCGGGAAGGATTGATGGGTAACCGTTACGGTTTCGGGGGTGTGCATGATTTGTTGCCTTTCGTTTAAAAACCTTTCTAGTACACTATTCTACCACATGTTTTAATGATTTGATAGACGTGGGAAAAATGAAGCCCTGGATACGTAAACACTGACACGTATCCAGGGCTTTGTTCTGCTACCTTCTACTACACAGAGCCCAGATGAACACCCGTGATGCTAGAGAAAATAAAATCAATATGGTCGTGAGAGAAAAACTCAAAGCTATCCCTGTCAAAGAAAACCTTCAACGCCTCCTCAGTAACACCCAAAACCCGCAGGTTGTTACGCATATAGTACTCAAAAAAGCCATCGATGCCTCTAACCCTGCGAACAACAGCACGCTCCTCCTCATAATCCAAAGAAGCACGCAGGAGCATATCATCTAGAACGCACAACGGGACAGAGCTAAGCGGATTACTCAAAGATGCATCCCACACGTTTCTTCTCACGTCAGAAACACCATAGCCGTTGTAGTCCGCATCCTGAGTCATGCTCCCGCCTGAGACGCGCACAAAATACTGGATAGCCGCAGGATGCATCATAAGCATCTGAGGAAGCCACAAAAGGCAATGACACATCTCAGTGCGCTCCTTATGCTTCTCGGGGTTAAAGCACGCACGAACATACGGCAAAACACCAGCAACACCCTGGGTTTCATCACCCTTAGCTACAGAGAACATGCTAAACATGACGCTTGCCCGGTAAAAAGAGGAAAGCATATCGCTCGGCGCTGTGTTTTCCTGACCAGGCACCCAATATTCTACACAATCAATGCCACGGATATTGAACACACCACAGTCAGCAGGCATAGCTGATGCATCAATCTCAAAATCCCCTATCAGCAGTGAATCAGACAGATAAACATTAGCCACTTTTGCACGCCCTGCAAGACGGGAACTGTACACTTTACTATCTTTACAAGATGAACTACCTGTGAGGACGGCACCTGATGCTCGAACATTCTCTAATGACGCGGCACCATTAAGAAGGCAACTCCCCCTGAGAGATGAATCCTTAACACGGGCGCTGTCTCGCAGAATGTTCCTACCACCGCTAAAGTCCCCGCTACCCATGAATACAGCGTCGTCCAGAATGAAGTTCGTTGCACCCTCATACTCTGTGGTTGGATAGCGAACATCCTCACGGAAAACAAGACGTAACCCACCCAGGTTCTCATGGGGCGCTACACCTGGGGTGATGTTTGCTTCGGGTAGGTTTTCGGGTTTCGCCAACCCGAGCGCACTCTTATTGTGAGGCGACTCTGTGTTCGTAATTGCGACAATGTGAAGCTCATCAGGGAGCGACTGTGTAGCACTGTAGAGCGTCTCCTCTAAGATGCCCATCAGGTGTGGGCGATTAGAGTTAATGTGCGCTGTGGTGGGTTCCTGGGTGATAGTCATTGTTTCGGGGATGAGCATGATATTCCTTTCTTTACTGTTTACTCCTGCTCCTGCGTGGCTTAGTAATATAACTCCCAAGTCACGCAGGAGCTGAAGCTTTGTTTAATTTGCCGCCATGTATGGTTCTACCTTTCACCTTTACTTATAGGTTCCCAAGCGGATGCCGGTTACATGCTGGAAGATGTAAGAGAACTTCTCCTGCCGAACAGTGTCACCTATTTCAGCGTCATACTGCATTTTGAGAGTTTCCCATTCGCGGTCGGTAACACCTAAAGCTTTCAGGTTGCGTTCCGGGCTTAGCAAGCGTGAAAACTTTGCCAGGTGTTTATATTCCTGCTCAAGCTGGGATTCTAAATCTTTCAAAGGAACAGAGCTTAGCGGGTTGCTAATACCCATGCTCCGCACATTCTCGCGCACATCTTTAAGGAAGTTCTTATCTCTACCTGTAATAACTCGTTCATTAGAGGAGACGCGCATCAGGTAGTGAAGCGCGACAGGCGAGAATGTGAGCATGAGCGGGAGCCAGATGAGGCAGTGGCAACGTTCCGTCTGCTTCCTATGATTCTCCGGGTCGAAGCACGCACGAATATGCGGCAGGTACGGGAAAACGTCACCGTAATTAACCGTAAAAGCACGCATGTTACGCACAATCTCACGCGATGGTGCGCGCCCCCAATCATCCCAAGATTCCCTATTCCCAGGAATAAGCCACGCCGGGAGGTAGAGCTTGTAAATTTCCAGCTTCCCATCAGGGATAGCAGACGCATCAATCTCAACACCACTGCGGATACGTGAGTAAGAGATAGCCACATTATTCAGATGTGAATCACCTTTAACTAGCACGCGCTTAAAATCGCTATCAACAACACGGGTGCTACCACAAATCTCGCTGTTCTCACCTGTGCTATTCTCAACACGCGACTCGTTAGCGATAAAGCAACCACCGTTCAGGGTTGAGTTGTTGACGTGCGCCTTATCAGCGATGAGGTTCCGGTTACCATAAACATGAGTTTCGCCCGTAATGCGAGACTCACCAATAATGAAGTTCTGAATATCGTTTGTCGTTGATTCCTTCCGGGGGATAACTTCCATTTTCCCGAAACCAAGACGGAGTGCGCCCATTGCTTCGGAGGGGTTACTCTTGGGTTTGGTGCGGTAACCTTCAATATGGGCGCTCTTACCAATCCCAATACTGTTAGTTTCCCACGACTTGTGGGGGTTCTGGACGGTGATAGTGTCCAGACCGGGCTTATCGCTATTCGGGTAACCACGCGTCGTGTAGTCATATCCAACTTCGATGCCAACTTTTCGCGCCCAAATATTTTTGTAATTCAAGCGACTACGTTTCACGGTTACGGTTTCAGGGATAGTCATTGAGGTTCATCCTTTCTATAGGTAAATAAGATTTATAGGTGGAGTGTGGGGTAGGTAAACCCGTTCTAAGGGGTCTATCAGCCCCACAGAGGGGTCTTAATTTAAAAACCCAGCGCATACTCCAGGAGGCGGTTTACCTCTTCCTCGTAAAGCTCTGTGAGGTCATCTCCATAGCCCTCTGTGTCAGGTGCGGGAATGCCGCACGCTTCAAGGTTCTCTAACCAAGCGTCGCTCCATCCAATCTTAATGCCGTTACCATGCCAGGCGGTGAGCACGTTAGGGGTGCCAATCTCTGAAGCGAGCGATTCTTCAAGAGCACGCAGAGTAACGTGAGCCAGCGGGTTATCGGCTCCGGCGTGCGCTAGGGGAATCTTCACATCTGGGCTACCCATCCGACCAGATACGCGGATAAGGTAGCTGATAGCGCGCGGGTCAAACGTCAAGATACGAGGAAGCCACACAAGGCAGTGACAAGTTTCTGTGTACTGCTTATGCAGGTGTGTATCGAGGCACAGGCGCTGACTCCAGAACCTGCCGTCTTTCACAATGGAGCAGGTGATGCGGTTAAACCGGCTAATGTTCTCCCATTGAGTGTCGCCGTATCCTGCCCATCCATCATTTATGAAGGACTCATAGGTGGGCACGTCAGGGTCACCATCTTGCAGTTCAAGGATGAACGGCTCTGAACCAGCAGGCATGGTTCCAAGGTCGTTAATCTCTACACCGTCACCATAGAACGTTAAATCCTCGACAGCATAGTTGCCCTTAATGAAGCCACCTAGAATGAAGTCTGTGCGGTGAGTACGGGTACATTCGACATAGGCGTTACCGGAAGCTAGTAGGTACAGGTGTTCACCACCTAGAACCTTAGCGTTACCATAGATGCCACACCCGCCCGCGAGGGTCGCATCCTCGGCGTTTGCAGAGCCGCTAAGAATATTCTCAGGGTGAATGAACTTAGAGAGCGTGCTGGGGCGGCGCACCACAGCTTCTCTCTGCTCTGTGGGAGCATCAAAGGTGGAAGCGGGCTTGATAACGGATTTGCCGGTGAGGGTGGCGTTCTCCAGAATGATAGTTGTGAGGCGCGGATTCTGACTGTGTACAACAGGAATCTTTTCCTCAACAGTGACCTCAATATCGCCTGGGTCGAAGCCCGTATCACCATCAGGTAGTTCTACAAAGGAGGAGCCTGGAATGTTTGCCAGCGAGTCGAAGATAATATCAGCTGTCGGCTTGTAATCAGAGTGATGGTAATAGTAAACGCACTGCGTGTTTTCTCCAATAGGGAGTTCTAGCGCCTCGAGTCGTAGCTTATCTTCCAGGAAAAGCGGCGTAACAGTATTGAGGGGCTGGATATAAGTCTGCATGCTCATGGTAGTTCTTTTCTCTTTCATTCTTTATAATAAAAACTCTACCTCTATTCTACCACATGTTTTAATAATTTACTGACTTAGTGGCAGGAGAAAGCCCCTAGATGTGGGAAATATCTAGGGGCTTTCACAGATTTACAGTATAACTACTGTTTACTTGTCACGCTGGAGGTACTGCTCGGGGTAAGCGATAGCTTCAACCTTAGTGAACACAGTCAAGACCGGAATCTCAACAAGCGGCTTCGGCTTACCCTTATCATCAACCTCAACCTGAGCGGTAGCCTTAATTGCGTCATGGAGGCGCTTATTGTGCTTCTCCAGTACAGTCAAGGGCACACGAGGCGATGCCTTCGGGTTAATGAACACGCCGCCAGGGAAATTCATAAGGGTCTTTGAAATTTTCTCACACACAGGGAATAGTGCCGGTCGGAATACGGGGCTGTATGCCGGGGAGCCACTGTCAGCAAGCGCGAACAGCAGGGAGGCAACCTGTGCGGTAGCTTCAATCATCTTACCCTTGGTTTCAGGGGTCTTGTTTGCGTTGTATGCCTCAAGGACATCCATGTAGTACTTCTGGACTCGGGCACCTACAGCGCTGGTGAGGTTAGCGTCATTATCGCCTGCACGTCGTGCAACCTCTTCGGGGTTATCGAACATTTCCTGAACACTCATGGTTTCCAGGGCACCCTGAATATGAGTGCCAATGTAGGACTCCAAAGCGTCATTAAAATCGTTCAGACCCAGCACACCGATAATGCTTTCTGCCTGAATCTTTGCGTGCTTACGGAAGAACTCGGCATCGTCATGCGGCAGGCGTGCAAGAGCCATAATCAGGTTATCCCAAGAACGGGGCGAACGCCATGCGTAAAGAGCCGCGTCCTTACTGTTCTCATCCATCTTAGAATCGAAGTTGTTCTGACGCTCATCACGGTTGCGCTCCTGGAAAGCACCAGGGTTGCCTTCCAGATACTTAGCGACCATCTTACGAATGTTACGCTCGTTCTTCATCATGGGCTGTCCCCACTTCTCGAGCATGCCCTCAGTCCAGTCCTTGAGGTTCTGAGACACGGGAAGCCAAGCGATACGGTTCTGGGTGGGCGGCGCAATAAGAGCCGGGTTCACAGAGGAACGCGCCGAGTTAGTAGCAAGCACGATAGCGGTTTCAGGAGGAACCGGCGAACCGTCCGGGAAAACGCGCTCATTCAACAGTCGAAGCATAGCCGCCTGCACACCCGCCGGAGAGTTAGAGTACTCATCCAACAGGAGAATGACCTTCTTCTTACGTAGAATCTCCACCTGGAAATGCTCGTTAAGGTAGGTGACGGTAGGAATCATAACCTCAGAGCCATCAGCGTCGAGGAACTTCGTTTCACCCACCGACGGGATACCAGAAATCATTTCAGGGGTAAGCTGAGAACCAATAATGACTTCCACACCCTCATAACCCATTTCCTCAGCGAGGGCGAGCAGGGATGCTGTCTTACCGATACCAGGCTCGCCAATCAAAGCTACCGGCATGCCAGGAGACAGAGTGCCTGCTTCGGTTTCACCGGGGAAAGCGGTGTACTTGATGTTTTCGATAGCGTCCTTGAGGTCGAGGGTGCGCTTGTGAATGACGGTGTTGCCCAGCTTTTTGGTCATGGTTTTTCCTTTCAAGAAAAGAGTTAGGTTTAGCGGGTGCCCCACCGTTCCTGTTCTAGGGCAGGTGGGGCACCCTTTGTTACCCCGCAGGGGGAGTTGTTAGTTGTAGATGGTGACCGGAATAATTTCAGGTCGAACATCCGGGAGTAAGCCGTTGAAATGCTTCTCCATTGATTCTACCACATCTTCCGCATGTTTGCTAGTCAAGACGATGGCGAGCTTGTAGTTATGCTTTTCCTGGAGAGCATCTGCAACATCCTCCCAGTCAATATAACCATCCGTGATAAGGATACCCAGTGTAGCGGGCGGGTGCTCCTTATCAGCACCACTTTCGTAGCTATTCAGAGCGTTAATGAACGGAACCATATCGGTACCTCCACCACCCGTGAACTCAATGTCCCTAATCTGCTTCACAGACTGGAACTCGCCTAGTTCCGTGTCAATAGCGCTAATTCGCACCTCAGCACGGGTCTGGAACTCTTCAAAAATGCGCTCAATGTTACCGAGAGCACGACCAATATCTTCACTGTTCATCATAGAGCAAGACGTGTCCACGCCCACGTAAACGTTAGGGCGAACATCATAGGTGGTAGGCAGAATGATTCGCGTGTCCGGCAGAGCGCACTGTAGTCGGAAGTTCGGGCGGCGGTACGTGCGGATAGTGTCACCAGCCATACGCTGATTAGAAGCGATAACAAGTACACGGCGGAGCATCTCAGACCAGTGTGCCGTGTTACCAGCCTCAGACTTAGCCACCCAATCCAGTAGAGTGTTACCTGCGCCGGAGCCGATAGACTTAGAGCGCATCTCTTCCTGAACCAGAGCAAGCATGTCGTTACGCTTACGGCGCTTCGTCTGATTATCAGCACGCTGGAGCCCCACAGCGTCCATCATGGCAACTAGTTCAGCTTCAGTAACGAACTTAGAAGAACCTGTCTTAGCGCCGGTTCCGCTTTCCGGGTCATCTTCCTCATCGGTAGCGTCACCATTAGCACCGGGGTTGTTACCCTCTTCATCTGATTCTTCGTTAGAGTCTGAGTTGTTGCCGGTTCCGTTTTCGTCACCGTCATCTTCGCCAGCATTATCGGCACCGGAATCGGGGCTATTGCCTTCTTCACCGTTACCGTCGCCTTCGGAGCCGTCAGAATCAGAGTTATCCGGCGAGCCCGCGTTAGAGGACGACCCAGAGATAGATGCACTGCTTGCGGAGCCACTCTGGGAACCAGTCGGAGTACCGGAGCCGCCGTCACCATCCTGTGGAGTACCCGAGGAGCCACCAGCCCCGCCTGAACCACCCTGCGGGTTAGCGTTACTACCCTGGGGAGCGCCCGCACCGCCGCCAGCCATATCCGGCATCTCAGATTCACGCATATAGGATAGAACAGTGGAGTAGTATTCCTCAGCGATACCAAAAGCAGGCAGGTTGTAATCCTCGGGGAGGAGGTCTACAATTTCTTCACCATCACGGTTAAGCTTGAGACGACCATTAAAGCCGTTAAGTCGCTGGTTAATCTCCAAGTCAAAGGATACGCGGGTTACTTCTTCATCACTCATCACGTTCTTTGCGGCACGGTCGTGCTGAAGGATGACTAGACGGAGCACCTCACGGATAATCTCAACCGGCGTGTCCTTTGCATCAAAACTGTCGAGGCTACCTTCGGGGAGCGCTACACGCCAGTCCTTATCAACATACGCCTTATTGGTGTTAATCATCACGACACGAATTTCGTTAATGATAGGCGCAAAGTAGGGCACCATGCCGAAGCGGGTAAGCTCTGCGGCGTGATGGATGAAAACTTCCATCTCATGCTCGGTCGCCTTGCGCACCTTTACAGGCTCGTCTGGCGAGAACTGTTCAAATCGCATTGGGTCATTTCCTTTCAAAAAATACTACACTCATTGTAGCACATGTTTCAAAATATTTTCAACCTGTGGGGTTAAGAATGGCGACTAAAACCCGTTACATAGGTATCAGCCGCCATTCTCTATAAAGCAAGAAGTATTACTACTCCCCGCCACCTCCACCACTATCGGAAGAACCGGAATCACTCGAGTAAGAAGAACCCGAGTCATAAGAAGACGAAGAGCTGTAGCTAGAACCCGAATCATAAGAAGAGCTTGAGTCATAGGAGGAGCCAGAATCCGAGTTGCTCCACGAATCATCAGAAGCATCCACAGAATCAGACGAGTCCTCTACATCCGCTTCATCTTCTTCCTCAGCGTCAAAAGAGCTGTCCTCCTCTGATACTTCTTCAGCCTCAGTATCAAAGGCATTATCTTCAGAGGCTTCCTCTGTCTCGGTTACCTCTTCAACCTCGAAAACCTCACGGTCATCGTCCAGGTCGTCATCAAACACAGAAGGCATCACATCCGGAGTGTCAGTATCAGAACCGGAAAGCACGCGCTTCTTACGCTTCTTCTTCCAAAAATCAAAGAAACCCATAATAAGCTCCTAAAAATAGTCGTAAACAAAAGTATCACCCAGCACAGGAAAACCTACACCGGGTGAACCTATCATAACACAAATCGCCGCTAACCACGGTTCAACCAGGCGGCTTTACCCTTACCGCCCATAGCGTGACAAAACACGCCGTAAGCTTCCTCCAGGCTATTCGCACGCCACCCGTTCGCCTCACGCGACCGCATATTCTTATACACGCCATGTAGAGGAGCAATATATGCAAGCCACGGGCGGGCACCACCCACACGTGCAATATGCCCCACAGGAGCATGCGTCACCGCGTCCACCACACTATAAATATGCGGCGAATCTGTACGCATGATAACCGTGCGAGTAGCAGTATCCTTAGCAAAAGGAATCCACGGCTCCCTGGCGGCACCCACATGGATTAAGTTATTGGTATAGGTCGTATCACCTGCGTTGTATGTTGCCATAAAATAAGGCACCCCTTAAAAAGAGTAAATGTTCATTAACTAGTTCCCTTAATTCTACCACCTGTAGGTTGTGGGTAGCTAAGCAAGCCAGGTGTTATCCCATGATGAGATATTATCCTTGAACTGAAACACGGGGTGGTGCGGCGGGAAATGCTGTGCAACCCACCCATCAGTCATCATCACTTTAAAAGCCGCCTTTAAACTTCGTGAACTTAGCAGGTTTGGGTACACGGAAATGTTATCGGGGTTGTACCATTTGGCGTTATAGTGCCTTAATCTGCGGCTAAGCGGGTAACGGTTGCCCCATCCGCACACAGTGTACTCACGTTTAAGGTTGTGCCTGTGTGGGAAACTGATTTTGTTCAGGTCTGCAACACCGGGTTTCACAATAATTAGCACAGGTGCCACGACCGAACCGTAGTGGGTGCCTTTAGGGGTTTTCTCGCTAATTCCTTCAAGCGCTTGGTTCAGTTTACCCGGCGTGTTGCAGGAGTACACATTTAGTGGGAAACGGAAAATGGCGCTCTTATCTTTACCAGGGACATAACGTAGTTTTAGTCGGTCGGTAGCCCACTCACGGTAGGCGGCAATATCTGCGGCACGCCACCCCGAATAACCATCCTGAATGGTGCTAGTTAGGGCAGTTAGCTGACTAGTAACATTATCAAATTCTTCTCTGTAGTTACCGTATGCTTGCATCACAGTTGCGTTATCTAGCGACTTAATATCTTCCAGCGTCCGGGTTATTTCTTTCGCAACCCGCGTGAACCCACCCTTAGATGCAATAGCACCCGGTGGGAACACAGGAACAACACCGCCCATATGTGTAGACGGGTAAGCGACCGGCTTTTTCGTACCGTCGGCATCTTTTGCCCAGCCATACAATTGCACATAAGAGTGCCTCCCGGCAAGGATGCTTTGTTTCTGAATATTGCTGTTGTTTAGAAGCTGAGCAACAGGCACGTCGTTAAGGTCAATGTCCGGTGACACGAGAATATGGACAGTCATCCGCCTGTCAGTTACCACACACACTAGTTCCGGGAGAGAATCAGCATTATCAACGTACCGCATGTTCATCTGCTCATAAGCTAAATGTTCCTCTGGAACCTCACCCTGATAGATGAGAGAAGCAGATGTTGTGGTGCCGCCATCTTTCAGGTAGCTTTCCAGCCAGCTATTGTATTCCTCATGTAAGAGCGGGCGACCGAACATATTGGTTTCTCTATAAGCCGTGAAACTGTACAGCTCTTGCAACTCTTGTGTGCTTTCTTGGGCTAAGTCTGCTAAAGCTAAAGCAAGGTTCTCTGTTGCCGTATTATCTGCCCACACCATATCTCCAGCGTACAACTGCTCAGGTAGAATGTGATAACCGGCTGGGGTAGGGGGCAGTGCGGGTTGTGTAAGCGTGTTTCCTGGAAGATGTACAGTTCCTTGACTTTGAACGTGCTGAATGAGCTTCAGAATGTTTGTGTGCGCTTTAATAGGCGACATGCCAGTTCTCCTTCACAGAGGGCAAGAAAAAGGTTGGGTTCTTTTCGTAGTATAGGCGTTGCCCACGCTTATCCACCAGCCCAAAATAGGTTTAAATGGCGTATCGAAATGTTGCAAAAACACTCAATTATTGCACCATTTAATTCATAACAGGAAAAACCTGTTATAGGCACCCTACAGCACCTCTAGCCCATCACAAAAAATGTTTAGGGTTACATGTATAGTTGAACCAACTTATCGTTAGGTTCTTCACCGATACCCTTGACGACACGGGGATGAATTAACGGGTTGCTCATCTGTAAGGGCTGGAGGTTATTCGCCAGTCCTTTTCGCATAATGTTATACGACCCATTAACGTCAGCATTTATCAACCGACCATTACCTGCTTTGTAGAGCCCACGTTTAACTCTACGTCCAGAAAATTGCGGGTTTTCCACTTCGCCGTAAACAGGAATATCATCACCATCTAGGAAACTAGCCTTAGACGTATAGGATTCTTCCTGAACAATAACAGTAATTCCGCGCAATTTGCACTTATACTGCAACTGCTCAATAAAAGTTTCGTAAGGGAGATAAGCGAAGCGTTGTTTAACCTTCTTGCCAAAAGGCAGGTTCTGCTTCCAGTTATTGTTTTTCCCAATGAAGACTTTTTCAATCTGCATCTCGTCAAAAAGAGTGGCAAGGAACGCCGTCATTTGATGGATTTTCGTTTTGAGAATCCATGAGCGGCGTGACCAAAGACGGTGGATGGGTTTACTTGTCTTCAGGGGTGCTGGTAGCAGTTCTTGCGCTTTGGAGATGAGGCGGTTGTAGCCCTGGTTAATGGACTTCAGCTCAAGACCCTTAATAATGAGCGGTTGGTTTTGGGTGGAGAATGTGATGGTAGCAAAATTATCTACTCCTAAATCAATACCGGCATATTTAGACGTGCTTTTAGGCGCGTTTTCTTCCGCTTCATAAACCACCTCAATAATAAAATTATTGTGGCTAGGAATGATGCGAACCTGCTTAGGGTTATCTACTTTAGTGGGAATGGGGAGGTTAATACCTTTTGGGCACAAGAATAGCTCCCCGTTAGCGCCACGCTTCTTGCCAAAAGTCTGGTAATTAAAAGACAAAGGCTAACGCCCATCAGTCTTATGCAGATAATGCGGGAGTTTCGGCTTCTGGGCTAAGCCACCTTTATTTTTCAGCCGCACCAACTTCCAAAATGACGAAATGTTTTCGCCTAAGTTTTTCAGCACAGCATTAGCAACCTTGGACGGTAGCGCGCGCATGTCGTCGTGCCCTTGCTTTCGCAGGCTCTTGTCAATATCCACCCAAGTCAAAATGGGGGTTTCGGGGTTCTTCTTGTGCGCAAAATACGACTGGCGATAAAGGTACAGCCCGTGGTTATAAAGGTTCTTCGCCTTGAATGTTAAGTCGTCCAACGTTCGATAGAGCTCATGGTTCGGCTTGATGAGATGCCGCTCCGTCAGTTGCATCAGGTTCCTCCTTTCATGTAAACACATCCTACCACAAGGGGTGGGTATCAACAATAAGCTACAGGTGGCTACATTTTTGTACAAGTTGGATTAACGGTTAATTATACAAGCCATTGTCGCAATCCTCAGTGGTATCTGATTTGGGGAAAAGCCCGTCCCAACGCTGAAGAACCGTATCCCCGTGAATCTTCACATAACGGGTACGCTCGTTCGACACATTCTTGATAAGAAAATCAGTGGGAGGCGCGTCAAGCTGGAAGTAACCTCGTTCCGTCTCACCTACCTTGAGCGGGATGGACTGGTCAGGTACTAGTGCCGGGAGCCAGGGCGCCTGCTTTGCAGGGTTGGTGAACGCCACGGGGTGCCGATAGCCTTCGCCCTCATTATCCTCCAAGTAGAACAAGGGCGGGTTGGTATCAGTTATGACGTACTGATAAGCGTAGGTCATAGTTATTATCCTTTCAATAAGGGGCGTGAGTTTGGGGGGGGGGCTTATTTTAAGCGTGTTGTGCAGTTAATCGTACCGGAGTGGTGCCTTGTCGCCAGCCGAAAAGAACATTACTGTTTTCTCGGTCAATAAACCTGTGCAGGTACACATTCACATCCCACCGCTTATCCAGTAGGAAGTACACGCCGTGTACGCCAGTCATGTTCTTCGGGAAATATAGTTGCCTCGGGTCTTCTACGAAGATTACTGGTTTTGCGGCATGGTTAATGTCACTACTATGTTTGTTATATTGGTGACATGCATCTGTACACCATTTTTCCCAGTCGTCTGGGGTTACTTCGCGCGTGTACCCTTTGCTGAGCTGTTCACGTACACGGGCGCAAATTTTGGGTATTGCTTCCTCTAATTCGACGCGCTCTTTGAAATATTCAAGAATATGCGGTGCGTCATTATCCAGCACTGCTTGACGGTACACTTCCAGCCTGTGTCGTAGAATCCTGTCGCTTCCTCTTTCCTGTAGGTATGTTTCTGTGTAGTAGTAAGGAATATAAGGCGCGTTGAGGCTGTGTAGGGCGGGGAGCTCGTCTAGACCTTTTTGGCGCAGAGTTTCTATGAGCTGTTCTAATTCGCCTAGTCGTGTTCCCTTGGGGTGTAATGCCATTGTGACTCCTGGTGCTAGGGTTGGGTGTGGAAAAGCGGTGTGCAACTAACAAAAATACTGCCAGTTACACTCCACTTTCCTGATTTCTAGTTCTCTAGGTAGGTATCAGGGTGTACGCCGGTCTTCTCCATCATAAGCGCGCACCAAGCGTCGTAGCTAGAAGGACACTCACCCTGCGCGCCTGATAGAATCTCCGCGCGGATAGCAGTCTCCACATCGTAGGAGTTCATCAAACCCAAAATAATATCATTCTGCAACAGGGCAGGCTTACGGGTATCCATCAGACCGTAATACTGGATAGCCGCCGGAACACCTGCAAGGTATGCCGGGAGGTACATACCGCATCGGCAAAACTCACGGTGATGCGCCGTATCCAAGCAGAACGTGTCAAAAACAAGGTTCTCCTCAATATGCTGACGCATATTATCCCACATGTCCTCAAAATGAGCGCTCTGTGAACCATTGATGCAGTTCTTGAGATGAGTGCGCTGAAGGGTGAGGAAGCCTCTATCAATGAACGGTGCATGGTCAGGAGTGCGGATAGCGTGCTCCCACGTTGCGTCCTCGGGCGTGCGGCTAATAATGCTCACATTGCCGTAAATATTCTTCTGGAAAATACGCATCTGCCCCTTAATGACAATATTACCTTCCAGTACGCAGTCTACAACACCCGCACCGCCAGTAATATCTACATACCCGCCGCCGATGTTCACACTAGAAACATAGGCGGCACCAATAGTGGTATCCCCAGCAACATTAAACTCGGAACCGAGACGTGCCTTAGATGTAACACGCGCGTTACCCTTGAGAACACCCTTAATGTGGCGTGCTTCCCCGTCACGGTCAAGGATGCTATCCGGATGCTCCAGCACAGCGTTCTCAGAGACAATCATCTCCGGAACCTCACGAACCACAAAGCCAGTGGGCTCAATATCAATCGGAAGACGACCGCGTTCAATCTCACCAGCCGCCTTCACCAAAGACTCATCCGGTACCATCTCAGGAAGCCACGGAGCCTGCCTCTTAGGGTCTGTGAATAGCACAGGGAAATACTGATTATCAGGTCGCCTAGTCGCCGGGTTGTGGAACTTACGGCTAATAACAGTAACATTGCCGTCCGCCTCAGCTACCTGACGCAGTTCCTTACGGAAACCATCAGGCATGTACTCCTCATTACGCTTCTTCAAAACTTCGCGCGCGGGGAGAGTCGTGTAAGTGTAATTGTACTTACTGGGCATGTAGGACATGATTATTTTCCTTTCGTAGAGGGCTTTTTAATAAACGGTCACTAGTCAGTCAGATGGCTGATAGCAACAATGACAAGGAACGCAATCGTGAGAAGAGCGGCACCATGATGATGCTTCGTATCCGCCCAATCGTTACTAAGCGTATCCTGCGTATATTTCTTCCAAAAGGACATAAAAAGCTCACTTTCAGCATTACAGCGTTTTGGCGTTTAGAGATAAAGGTAACCCGCACCTTATTCCGTGCGGGTCACCTATTTGTTGTACGCCGTGTGGGGCTTGAACCCACGACCCAGGGATTATGAGTCCCTTGCTCTAACCGGCTGAGCTAACGGCGCATATCGGGCTAACAGCTCGACTAGGAATATTGTAGCACATGATTCTGGCGCTCGCCAGTTAGCTCATTAACTACGTAGCCGTGTGCGCCGGTATTGAGTTGCACACCCTCATCATTGTTGCGGTATTCACCCCACACGTAAGCGTCCCCAGCTACGGTAACTGAGCCGCCTACGTAGCTGTTTCCACTAATCTGGCTGGTGCCGCACTGTTGCGCATACCCGTCAAGGGTTGCTTTACCGCGACTGACACAAAACTCATACTGCCAGGCATTGCCGGTAACGTGCGCACCGACCATACATACCGCTCCGTCGAACACGGCTCCGTTCTCGGATACCCATGCGCTACCGAACTGGCTAAGGTTACCTTCGTGCTCTACCCAGCCGCCAAGGTTGCCTGCGATTACGTTGTGTTCTGGGATGTCGCGTAGTGCTTGGATTTGGTGGAGTACTACTTCGCGTCCTGACCAGCGGGGGTGCTGGATGATTTTGTATTCGTCTGTGAGTTTGTACTTTTTGGGGGTGCCTGTTTTGTAAGGTGGGCGGGTTTTGTGCATGATGATTTTTCCTTCCAATGATTCATCTCCACAAAGGGAGCTCCTCCAGTGTAGCACATGATTTTTCGGGCAGGTTTGTGTCATATGGTAAGGTGGGTGTGAATTATTTAACTGTTTTTATGGATTGATAGGATACGTTTTGCGTAGGAAGTTCGGTAAGTTTTTTGTTTTTCTTGGGGTAAATGCGCCTGGGGCTGTGTTTGCATCTTTGTTGGTTGCTAATAATGCTTTGCGTGCTATCTCAGGGGACATTGCGTTGTTTGTTGCCCCGTCGGGTGCGCATGTTGGTTTAATTGCTTTGTCGGTCGCCTGGTTTATTGGTCAGGCGTTCGCTCTTCTTGTTTTCGCTACCGTGTACACGGCGTACAGTGCCTCCAAAGAGCCGCTGGCGCGCCTTAGCCGCCTTATTGGTATTCAAGAGTATAAGCGCTAGTTTTTAAAATTTTAAGCCGTTAGAACACCACACAGCCCCTAACTGTAATTTCAAGTTAGGGGCTGTGTTTTTGTGTCTTCTGAAAACTACAAGTTAGTTCTTCGCGTCAAAAGAACTGTTCATAACATCAATAAGCTTGTTTGTGTGCTTGAGGCACTTAGTCCAGTCCTTATTGAGCGTGTAGACACTTTTAATGGTCTTGACGTTCTTCTTTACGGTTTCCACATCGTACATGACGGACAAGGTTCCGCGACCGTCGACCTTAGCGTCGTTAGGCTGTAGCGAGAGCGCCGCCTGAAAACCAGACCTGTAGTTATGGCGCGTGTTGTTACGCGGGTAATCCAGGAACTTGTGGATAAGCGGGGTGGGTGCTACGAAGATTTTTGGGCGTTCCGGCTTATCACGGTTGGGGAGCGGCTTCGGGTATGCCTTTAGAATTTCCTTCACCGTATTCTCATGCCAGTACATTGGCGGGTTTTTGGTGAGGGTGCTGTCTGTGGTGACCATGAGGACAGCGTCCGGGTAGTAGGTTTCCGCAATATGGTTCACATTAGGAACTGGAGCACCACTGATACCTTTATAGGCTTCTCGGAGGTGCTTTTCTACCGCGTTAGCGTTGTAATACTTATTTGCGTCTTTGAGCTCCTCGGGTGTCGAGTATGTGCTCTGACGGTTACGGGGTGTGGTGGTGTTTTCTTCTAGAAATCCCATGTGACATGGTTCCTTTCAATCGTGTGGTTGTTTGTCGTGTGGTTGTTATTGTTGTGCTACTGGGCGCGGGTGGGCTTCAAAATTTCATTGAAGAGGTTGTTGGCGTTATCAATCTCAGAGATGAGGTTACGTGCCGCCTTATCGTGTGCTACTTGAAGCTGATGCTCTAGTGGGATACGGGAAGTAACCGTCCCCATATGCCGTAGCAGAGTTGGGGCGGGCTCCTCTAACGCTTTCTTTGCCTTGTAAGCGAATCGGATAGATGCGAGAGCCTGGGTGACATTATCGTTACTCAAAGGCGTTCTCCTTTACATGTTTAGGGTTAAGGTTCGAGGACGGCGAGGGTTTCGGTGTGCCGAATCTTTCCGCCGCCAATGTCCTTGGTTTCAGGTTCAAGCCGGAGCGTGTAACCCACGGCGTGAGTTTCCAAGGCAATGTTTACCGCTTCGAGGAAGCTTGCAACAAGAACAGATGGTAGGTCGTCTGAACCTACAGTCCATGTGCCCTTAAATACCTGTCGGATGGTGTTGGACACTTCGCGGGGAATTTCTCGGGTTACACCGGGTGATGGGGTTGCCTCAGATAATTCAGCTGAGGTGAGGTGCTTACCGTCTGCGAATACGCCTTCAAGGATGATGTAGTTAGTGAGGTTACTCATGGTCGCTACCGCTTTCTGTTGAGTAGTTAAGGGTCTTAATGGCTTCCTTACCGGCGGCTAGTTCGTCACCTAGCCGGGCAAGAGCCGTGTTTACAGCGTCTACGTCGGTAATGGCAACAATGGCGCGCGCGTAAGCTTCGCGAGGCGTGTCATTGAGGATGCCGTCACGCAGAATCTCTTCTATAGGCTCTACAAGCTCAGCGGGGTACCCTGCCTTAATGAGCCGGTACTTGACGTTCCTCCACGGCTTGAGGCGCTTATCGGCAAACACTTTCACGGAACACGGCGCGGTGCTGTACTTCAGCTTCCTCTAGGTTCGTGCTGTCTAGGATGATGGTGCGGGATAGTACGGTGTCATGTTTACCGTCGAGGGTGCGGAAATGCACAAGATGGTTTCCGTTGCTTTCCTTTACGGTCTGGATGGTGCCGTATGGTTCTCGCGTATCCGCATCTTCAATATTCACGCCGTCAGGGGTGTAGAGGGTAACGCCTGGGTACTCGTCGCCAATATTGGTGTTAAGTGCCATGAAACTGTCGGCAATATGCCTTGGGGTGCCCCAGGTGACGTTTTCGGCATGCAAAACCAGGTAACTATCTGTGGGGATGGTAATGGTTTCACGTGTTGCGATGGGGATAACCTGCAATAGGGTTCCTTCCGGTAAGTAATTAAAGTGAGTCTACTATAGCACATGTTTCGGGGCTCTGAAAGTTTTTACGGGTCTTCCAGAGCCCCGAAACATGCGGCACTTAAACGTTAGGAGAAGATGTTGTCGTAGTAGTTATTCCATTCCTTAATCGCCTGATTACCCATACGACCGATAACCATATCGTCCAGCTTCAGATGCTTCATAGCTTCTTCCTTAGACTTGGTGGTTAGTGCAGTCAAAGAATCCAGGGCGAAACGGACAGTGTCCGAGATAGCCTGGTTTTCCTCATCGGAAAGACCCTTGCCGAAAGCAGGCTTCAAATGCTCACGAATCTGAGACATGAACGACTCAATCACAGTGTCCGTGTAAGAGTTCAACTCAGACCAGCTACCGAACTTCTGCTGATAGCCAGCGAACAGGTTACCGGCAGTCTCAACACCAATCTGAGCGTTCTCCTCCGCAGTGTTACCCGACTTACGTGCGTTAGTGACATCATGGAAGAGACGGCTACCGAAAGCCTCAGCACCGTTACGCTTCTCCTGCTCAGTAGTAAACTCACCCGTAACAGACACGGTACACAGCGCAGTGGAAAGGTTCTTGAGGATATCCTTCACCTCAACAAACCCCAGGTAGCCTACGGTACCGATGGTGAGGCTCTTAGCGTCCTCATACCAAGTCTTAGGGTCGTTGCCCTTAGTGAATAGACCCGAAAGCTCCTTGATGCAGTTGTCCCAAGAGCGCGGGGAGCGCCATGCGAACTGTGCGGCTTCCTCAGACTCAGGCGTGTAGCCTCGGACGCTAGTAAGGTGGAGCGGTTCACCACCATTGTCAATCGGCTCCATGAGCGTAGCGTTACCTTCACGGATGCGGGTAACAATCTTATTGCGGATAACAGACTCATTGTGAGTCATGCGCTTACCCCAGCCGTTAATAGCGCCTACACACCAGTCCTTCGGGTTCTGAGTTACCGCATACCAGGTGAATCGTCCCTGAATGGGCGTATGGAAAATGGTGGGGCTAACAGAGTCACGTTCCGAGTTAGTTGCGGCAACAATGACGGTATCTGCGGGGAGGGGGATGCCGTTAATCTTACGGTCTGCAAGGATGTTCAAAGATGCGGCGAGAACATCGGCGGGCGCGTTCCTCAGCTCATCAAAGAACAGCATGACAGGCTGACCTTCGTCGGCGTGGGCAAAAACCTCCGCCTGCCAGGTATCCAGCAAATACTGTACGGCACCCTTAGTGGTCTTAGAGCCGTCGGGGTTGGTCACCTCAATACTTCCGGGAGTAGGGATGCCCTGGAACTGTTCGGCGTTCATCTGCGAGGTAATGAGGGTAATGAGCTTATAGCCGGTACGTTCTGCTAGGGCTTCCATACCCTTGGTTTTACCTACACCCGCTGAACCGATAAGGCAGATGTTAGAGCCGTGTTCCAGTACGTCGCCGGTAATGTCATCTACCTTGGGGTAGGCGGTCTGGTGAATGAGTCGGAACGCCTTATCAAGGGTTACTTCCTTGACTTCGTGCATGGTTTATTTTCTCCTTTAAAATAAAGACTAATAATAGAAATTGTACCACATGTTTTCGTGGATACACAAATTTACTTGGTGCAGTAGAAAACCTTCGCAACCTTAGCGAGTTCAGCGGGGCAAGAAACCCGAGTGTTCGTGAGAAGAATGAACATCGAAATACCCTTAGCCTTATACAAGTTGGAGAGCTCGGTCATCCTGCGCCAGTCAGCGTCATCTAGCTCACCATCCGTAATCAGGACAGTTACATCCGGTTCCGGCAAATCCTCGGTCGGCTTCTTCTTAATGTTCAGAACTTCTTCGAAGAACGTGGACATATAGGTACCGCCGCCGCCCTTAAAACGGATACGTCGCTTCAAATCATCAGCACTCTGCCACGGGTAGAGCCTACGGTCAATACACGCCAAATGCGCATCATACTTATCCTGACGCAGAATCTGAGATACAGCCTCAACAGCCAAATCAGAGCCAGCATACTGACTCATAGAGCCAGAGGTATCAACGCCAACATAAACACTCAACTTATCCGGCTTACTGATAGTAAGAGTGCGCGGGCGAATCACCTTACCAAAACGCATGGAGCGAGAGTTATAACGCTGATAGGTTTTCTTCTGGTCACCATTGGCGCGCATACGGGAAGCCTTATGCGAAATACTGCGGTTAATGGCATAAATCCAGTCAGGAATGTTTCGGTTAGCCCGAATGTCACCCCAATCAAGGTCGCTATTACCAGCCTCAGAACCTACACCCATGCCGCTACCGACACGGCGTGCCCGCATCATCCGCATCTGGCGTTCTTCTTCACGCCTTTCAGCAAGTAGACGAGCCTTCTGCTCTTGAAGATACTGCTCACGTTCTATTTCACGCATAATCTCGGCGGCAGTAGCACCCATATCATCCGAGTCGTCAAAGTCATCAGACTCGTCGTTACCGGCACTAGAGCCACCCTGTCCACTACCCTGGCCTGAGCCACTGGCGCTTTCACCCGAGTTACCTTCGGTGTTTGCATCCGAGTCGTCAGAGCCGCTTTCACCACCACCGGAACTACCGCCTTGACCAGAACCGTTGCTATTTCCGCCGCCCCCAGAACCTGAACCCTGACCACCTCCGGAACCCGAGCCAGCGCCCTGCCCATTTCCAGAATTAGAGGACTGGGAGGAGTGATGGCGTAGAATTAGCCAGAGTAGAAATAGGATAAAGAGAATTGCGATAATCCAGAGCGCCACAGGGTTTTGGCTGAACCATTCCTGGATTTGAGTCATAACTTAATACCTTTCTAAAAATCGCTAAGGCTGGCGGTTAGTCGCCTTATGCTTCTTCTTTACATGGACTGCCCGTCGGGTTGCGCCGCTCTGCTGATTGAGCTTGAGGGCAATACGGTAGTGGGCGTTCGTTAGGGTTTCTTCCACATGTCGCGTAGTCGTGTACGGCGTGTCGAGGACAGTAATTTCGGTGCGCGGCGCGAGGGAAATCTTATCCAGTACGCCTGTGAATGCTTCAAGCTCATAAGGTGCTACGCGACCGTGGTCGGGCACGCGAGTATAGGGGGAGGTGGTGAACTTGATGGGGTGAGCTTCACTCTTGCCTACCTGCACAGTAACGGGGGTGTTCTTAGCGTTCTTATACCGGAGCATGAGCGTGTACTGCCCGCTACCGCGATTATATGCGGCTGTATAGGTAAGTTTACGGTGCGCGTTCTTAATTTCCTTGAGCTTAGCTTCTACAGCTTTAGAGTATGCTCGCGCGTGCCTGCCCTGATACCACTCGGGGTAGTGTAGCTTTGCATCTACAATGGTGCGCTGTTCGCTACCAGTCATGTCGCGCCGCTTCGAGGGTACGGCTGGCTTTCGCGTATTGCGTCGAACGGTAGAGCTTGCGGGACTCTTGCGGGGAATGATGTTAGGGGCAGGAGTCATTGTTATGTCTTCCTTTCAACAGTTGTAATTATAAAAAAGTTTCTACATCTATTGTACCACATGTTTCTGTGGATACGAAAAGGGAGCCCGATATTGCAGACTCCCTTTTTCTAAGTTCTAAAACATGAAGAGCTAAGCTTTAGGCGCTAATAGCGCGCGGGTAAGTCGCCTCCAAGGAACGCCCAGTAATTTCCTGAAGAACCTTCTCCGCAATATCGGCAGTGTACAGCAAATCAGAAACACGGATAGGTTCAATGCCCTGGGTGGCGGTCATACGCTTCACACGCACATGATTTGCCTTAAACTTACGTAGAACATCTACCACAACATCCTCGCCGTCCTTCTTGGCGGCAGAAATAGCGGGGCGGCTCAAGCCATAAAGAATTTCAGACTCAGCGTTCGTGAACACATCCTTCGCGCGCTCAGCCCACACCTCAGACGGCGCTCCCAAACCACCCTCCACCTGAAGCCAATCACGCAGGAACTTACGCTCCTCATCAGTGTAAAGGTAAGTCTTCTCATCAGTGTTACACCACACCATGCGGTACTTAGGTTCACGTCCGATAAGCTCAAACATCTCAGCCGCCTGCTTCATGCTAGTGCCACAGTTAATAGACTTACGGGCACCCTTACCGCCGCGCGCCTTCCACACCTCAGCGTTCAGATACAAGCCGTAAGCAACAACTTCACTCGAATAAAGAATCACACCCTTATCGGCAACGCAACCCTTCAAAGAATCCACAGTAGGAATAATAGAAAGATTCTGGTCAAAACTCTTCGGAGCCACATGCTTAGGTGCAGTATTCAAGCCAGCCGCAAACTCAAGCAGAGCCTCAACCTCATCCTCAGCAACATACATGCTGTAACCAGGATGCTCCACACGCCACTTAGCAAGCGCAACCGAAGCCTTATGCACAGTAGGGAACACATCGGGGTAAAGAGCAACCAGGCGAGGCGTAGAAAAATGCACCACATCGCGCACCGGCTCCGTATAAACAAAACGACCATACGCATGCGGGTAATCAACATCAATACGGTTCATATTCACCAGCTGACGCATATTATCGCCAGCACCAACACGCGCAACCAGCTCAATAGGCGCACCATCAATAACAACCGGCTTCTCTACCGACGCATCACGAGTAAGCTTAGCCAAAGATTTAAGAGACAAAACATCACGAGAACCAATAGTATAGTGGCGCTCGCCAACCGTGCGGTACTCATCGGTTACCTTCGGGTGAATAGAGTTACCCAGAACATTCCGGTAGAAATAGGTGCCCGCACGCAGACCATCAGGCGCATTGCGTGCTTCAGCAACCTTAGTAGCGTAATCTTCAATAACTCGAAGTTCAGTGTTAGGGGCGGTCATAGTAATCATTAATCCTTTCAATAAGGGGTCGTACTTCGTTTTATGCACATCACGTGCCTTAATCTTGATTCAACTATAGCACATGTTTCAAATATTTTCCAAATTTTAGGGTAAAGATATGGCGGCTACCCCAGAAAACCGGGAATAACCGCCACTATCCAGAAAGGAGTACTAAGAGTAAGTGTTAAAAATGAACGACATGTCCAAACGTTCACCTAAAGCCGCCACACAATCGTGACAACCACACTAACCCCAAGATGGTACCCACGCCCGAAAGAGAGGTAAAAAGGGTACGGAACTACATCCGTTACGGGTACGTGCGCCAGGTGGGACTCGAACCCACACTCCGAAGAACCTGATTTTGAGTCAGGCGCGTCTGCCAATTCCGCCACAAGCGCTAGAGGAGGGGCACCATATTAGAGCACTCAGTGCCCCTCCCGAACATCACAGTCATCACTTGCACTTTGTTCAGGGCTTTTAACAGCCGTAAAAGTAAAAACCTTAACCCACATTTTGCGGGCAAGGCGGGCGTGAGGGGCGCTTATCCCCACAGCCCTAACAAATGACACTACAAGTGTAACACAGCATGGGTATCGTTTTCGCCCTAGAACTATCAGCCGCGACGTGAAATGCAACACATACACACTGGGGCTCGGTTAGCTTACCATAAAGACCTTCTCAGTCTCACGGAGGAGATGGAGACTAGTTATTAGCTACTTTACGTGCGCCAGGTGGGACTCGAGCCCGCACACCGAAGAACCTGATTTTGAGTCAGGCGCGTCTGCCAATTCCGCCACAAACGCCAAAGGGTGAGGCTAGACAACCCATCTGGTTATCTAGCCTCACCCAACCACAGACATATTCACACTGCTAATGTAGCTACAATGTAGCTACGAAACGAAACCTTAACAGTATTTTACTGAAAAGGCGGGGCAACTCATATATAACCTACCCCTGTGAACAATACTAGTGTAACACATTTAAAGCGCGTCACGCAAGAAAACCATAACTTCACAAGGTGACACTCATCACGTTACAGGGTTTACCTGCTGGGGAGTCATCGTCACAACCACAGGAAGCGAGTACGCGCGCTTACCCACGTCATAACAAATACGGTTATCCTCGAACAAAGGAGCACCCACCGTCACATCGCCAAACGTGCAATTCGTAAACATGTCATTGACGATGCGGTACCCATACTCCTCCACAGGTGTATCCTTTATATTCGGGGCACCAACAATAAACGGTAGCGTCTCAACCGGGCATCCATTCGACGTCGGGTCACCCGCAACAAGCCGAATCTCACTCACATTCCCGTCAGCACCAACAAACCACTGAACCCAACCAATATACGCATGATTACCCGCATTGCGAGCCGCCTGAGCAACCTCCATACGCAACTCCCCAGCAGAATCAACCCCAACAAGCTCCTTCACAACAGAACGAACCGTCTTAAAGAAACTAACAGTACTAGCCCCATGAACCGCATAACAAAAATGCTTACGCGCATCATACCAAGGAAGCTCAAAACCAAACTCATCCGGAGAACCAGACACAGCCTTCACACCATCATGCGGCTTAAACAACGCAAAAGTAACACCCTCATCCGAGCCAGCACCAAAAACAGCCGACGCCTTCAACGCAAACAACCTAGAAGCCACACGCTGAGCATGAACACCATAATTAACATTCACACCAGTAGGAACATCCACAAGAACACGACGAAGAACCGACTCAGGAACAACAGCAGGAATAACACCCCCCGAACCCGACACCGGGTCAAAAGTATCCGGGTCAGCCGAAACACACAAAGCACCCACCAAATCAGCATCCCCCGCAACAGCCCCACGCTCATAAATAAAAACCATATGCGCAGGCGTAAACGGAATAGACGGATTAAGAACGTCCATCTCCTCATCCGACAAATACGAGGTATCTACCGGCTCACGGCGACCACCAAAAAACAGCGCCCTCAAAATTAGGGAACCCACCATTAGCTGGCAAAGACTTAGCCTTCTTACGACCAAACATTACACAAATCCTTTCAATAAAAAACAAAAACATGTGCTACAACTAATTATAAAGCAAACACCCCACGCCAGCAAACAAAACCGGCAAGGGGTGTAAAACAATATATAAAACTAAAAAGCTCCCGCACCTGGACTCGAACCAGGAACCAGGCGATTAACAGTCGCCCGCTCTGCCAATTGAGCTACACGGGAATAACGTCCCAAAAAGGAGCAGGTCACAGAAACACTCAAACAGTGTAACTAAAAAGAGCATATCCAAAAATGCAATAGCCCTTTAGTGCGCCCTGTGGGGCTCGAACCCACGACCCGAGGATTAAGAGTCCTCTGCTCTACCAACTGAGCTAAAGGCGCAAAACACAACCAGGAAAGCATGAAAGGAAGCGTATAGCAAAGCTACACCCAAAACCCGGCTGTGCAAACAGCAACCAAAAAGGTCGCCAAACCCACACGCAACCCAAAAGCCACATGTGAGAAGTACCCCCGACGGGACTCGAACCCGCACCCGCCACCCTGAGAAAGTGGTGTCCTGACCAATTAGACCACGGGGACGTGCCTCCTACAGGAATCGAACCTGCGACCACCCGACTCGGAATCGGGTACTCTATCCTCTGAGCTAAGGAGGCAACAATAAACCCAAAAACAGGTTTACCTAAAAGTATCCCAGGCAGGAATCGAACCTGCGGCTATCCGCTTAGGAGGCGGCTACTCTATCCACTGAGTTACTGGGATAAGAATAGCGGCAACCAATAAGATGGAGAGCCGCTACTCGATGTAACGAAAGGTTAAATTGTGCCATAACTATGAAAACAGCATGACCCCATGCCAGCTTCCAAAAGCTACAAATATAACTCTTGAAGCTTGCGTACCCCCGACGGGAATCGAACCCGCTCCTCCGCCTTGAAAGGGCAGTGTCCTAGCCGTTAGACCACGGGGACATATTATAAGTCTACATAGAATGTAGAGAGTGCTCCTTGCAGGATTTGAACCTGCGACCTTCTCGTTCGTAGCGAGATATTCTATCCAGGCTGAACTAAAGGAGCGGGGTGTGTGACGGGAATCGCACCCGCTACTACTTGCGCCACAAGCAAGCGCCTCGCTATCCGGCTTCACACACAGTGCCCTTGGGTGGGCTTGAACCACCGACCTCCGCTTTATCAGAGCGGCGCGCTAACCAACTGCGCTACAAGGGCTTAGGCTGACTTTTTAGGCGGTCAGTGCGCCATATACGCGGTCTGTACGGGGCTCGAACCCGCGACCTCCGCCGTGACAGGGCGGTGCTCTAACCAATACTGAGCTAACAGACCATGAGAGTGCCCCCGCTAAGAGGCACTATGCATCCTACAAGACAGCCGGGGAGCTACCCCTATGGAAGTGTGTAGGGCACTTCCCCTGTGTATGGCTTCAAGCCGGAACCATCCAGACGCTCTAATAACACCGAGCTACACGTGCATTGTGGCACGTGGCAGGATTTTAACCTACGACCTTCTGGATAGTGTTTATCCGGTGTATCACGAAAGGATTAGCTACATCCCGTCATGTTACGTGCGCCCTGTGGGGCTCGAACCCACGACCTGCGGATTAAAAGTCCGTAGCTCTACCGACTGAGCTAAAGGCGCTTAACACACAACCTGTAACAGGCGTGTGAGTGGACAGTACGGGACTTGAACCCGTAACCTGCGGCTTGCAAAGCCGACGCTCTACCAGTTGAGCTAACCGCCCTCATAAAGCAAACAGTAAAACTATCTACTTTGCGAGCCTCCTACAGGAATCGAACCTGCGACCCTCTGTTTACAAGACAGATGCTCTAACCAACTGAGCTAAGGAGGCAAAATATTTCATTCAATTAAGAAATAACGTATCGGTTTTTCAGGTTCCCCTGAACCTTATATCTCAAGTGTACCACATGAATTTCAGCTTTGCAAGTCGAAATCCGAAAAATTTTCAACCCTTTTTAAGAGGGTAGAATTAAGGTGTGAAACACTCACACATGAAACTATATCAGAGCGTGTCCATATAGTCAAAGTGCCGCCGGAGGGATTTGAACCCACAAAACCATAATGGTGACAGATTTACAGTCTGCTTCCTTCGCCAATAGGAGTGCAACGGCTTGCATAGCGGCAAAAAAGTGATGACCTGAAAGACGTGCCGCCTACACCCATCTTTCAACAAGTACGTCCTGCGGGAATCGAACCCGCTCCACTTGACCCACCTGGCTAAGGCTGGGCTCTATCCATTGAGCTAAGAACGTTACCACACCCAAAGGAGCCAACCCAGGGTGTACCCGAAGACTCATGACAACCTCCAGGGAGACATCTTCAAGCATAGAAGCTACCTACCCCCAGGCAGAGGCGCTACCTCTGCAACCATTAGGAGCGGGGCTGATGCAATAAAAGATGAGCTAGGGCATTACGCCAAGCTGTGACCTAAACAATCAACCCTAGAGCTAACATTCTTGGTCTTGGTGCCACCCGTTAAGGTAGCACCCGTTTATTTTTACAACCTCTCCCACCTCTCAGTAGACGAGGTATGCAACACAACTCAAAAAGAGAATGTGCTACGTGGACAGTACGGGACTTGAACCCGTAACCCTCGGCTTGCAAAGCCGATGCTCTCCCAATTGAGCTAACCGCCCATAACCCCAACAAAAAGCTAGGGTATCAACGCCACGTATAGGTGACGTAAGCGCCCCAGACTGGACTCGAACCAGTAACCTCCCGATTAACAGTCGGGCGCATCTGCCAATTGAGCTACAAGGGAATATGAACCTCCCAGTTAAGGGTGGTTGCGTGCGCCAGGTGGGACTCGAACCCACACTCCGAAGAAGCAGATTTTAAGTCTGCCGCGTCTGCCGATTCCGCCACAAGCGCCTAAAGTGTGAACATGACAAGCATATCACACTAACACTCACTCACGCAAAAAGAATGAGCAAAAAAGTCAGAAGCCCGAAGGCTCCCCTATTGCAATAAGGGTGTTCCGATGGGTTACCCCTACGAAACTGAATCCTCGAGCCGGATTTAAACCGGCATATCAGTGAGGCTCCGCCTATTGAGCTACCAGAGACTCAAACGTCCCAGGCTGGGGTTTGAACCCACACCTCTCACCTAGCGTTGATTACGCAACCGAGGAACGTAAACATGAGCGCACCACATTTACGTTACGTGTCCCAGGCAGGACTCGAACCTGCACGGGGTAGCTCACACTAGCCCCAGGCGCTACACGACCCGTTATGCACACAAGGGTCGCTTCACGCCCATCTTTGCCAATTTGACTACTGGGACGGCTCCAAAAATGTGCGTTTTCAGAGCAAGTACGCCCGGTGGGACTCGAACCCACACGCCGTGAGGCACAAGAACCTAAATCTTGAGTGTCTACCAATTCCACCACGGGCGCTTAACTATTTAATTACTAAATAGCAACGCAAAGAAAAACTCTCTTCGCGTGAGAGGCGTGTACGAGAATCGAACTCGCAACAACAGTTTGGAAGACTGTGGTTTTACCATTAAACTAACACGCCAAATATTTAACACAAATAACTATAGCATAGTATATCCAATGTGTTAAACAAAATCCTTAGACAGTTCTAAGGAAGTACGCTGGACGCTGTAGCAATTCGAGAAACAAACGCCAGGTTCCGTGTCTCCTGCCGGAATTGAACCGGTGACCTCCTGCTCTTCAGGCAGGCGCTCTACCAACTAAGCTAAAGAGACTCACACCCCATATAGATAGGTGTATTACGTGGTTCGTAAGGGATTTGAACCCCCGACCTCCGCCGTGTAAAAGCGTTGCTCTACCAACTGAGCTAACGAACCTAAAGATGAATCCCCTGGCAGGACTTCACGCCTGCAACCTGTGTGGGTGCGCTACCAATTACGCTACAAGACAGCCAGACGCTTGTACAGGGCGCACTGACATACTAAGGTCTTGACGGGACTCGAACCCGCACCTCCCTGCCCATGTTTTTAAGCTAACGCACGGTCAGCTAATGACTTTACACCACAGGGGAGCACGCAGAAAATGTACGGTTTCCTACGGCTACGAGCGTGTAGAAGGGAATCGAACCCCACTATTGCGTGCCCTTTCTAACAGAGCCCTCCACTTGCCTTCGTGGTCATTACACGCTACAGGTTTCGCCACCTTTGGTTAGAACTCCGGTTTTGTAACCTGTAAGCACCCGCCACCGGCTTCGAACCGATATCTTGCAGTTTTGGAGACTGCGGCTTTACCTTAAGCTAGACGGGCTTGCGAGAAATAAGTTTACCACATATTTTCATGTTTGCAAACTTGTATTTTCTCTGAGTGCCGCCGGTAGGATTTGAACCCACGAAATCGAATGATGCCTGATTTACAGTCAGGTTCCTTTAGCCTCTTGGATACGACGGCTTGTATTAAATAGTTACACTGTTAAGTTTTCAATAAGCTTTACGTTGGTGACTTTTTCAAGCCCCCGCGTCTTATATATCAAGTGTACCACATGTTTTTCGTGGTTCGCAACCTGATTTTAAGTTATCTACATCACATTACTTAGAGGCTCATGCACCCACAGGTAAGTATTGTAGGTAACGCGCGGTCTATATGGGATTTGAACCCACATCTTCTACCGTGACAGGGTAGCGCTTTATCCAGTTAAGCTAATAGACCTTGTTTAGCACTAAGGTTTCCCTTATATGCTTTGTGCCCCTTGCAGGAATCGAACCTGCACAAGTCTACTTAGAAGGAAGATGCTCTATCCGTTAAGCTAAAGGGGTGTATAGGGTTTTGTAATATCTAGCGGCTTCCCCGCCTTACAGATACTACTGTACCACATGTTTTTTATGGTTTGCAACCTGATTTTAAGTTATCTATATCACAGGTAGATACTCCGCATAAGCACACACAAAAGACATCCCTGTGTATACAAGGACATCCAAGGCTAGGCAGGCTAGAAATTACCTAAGGTATTAGCCGCTCACATATTCAACATTCTTTGCGTGTTACCGTTTAACAAACAAGGCACGCACAGCAAAGGCAATGAGTCGGATTAGCCCGGTAAGTAACAACAATGCGATAGAAACAGCTAAAGTCGTAGCAAAAGCGCCCGCAATGGTAACCGTAAAACCATGCGTAGACCAGTCGCCAGGCACATTGTCTACCTTGCGCACAACCCAAGCTAGAAGACCAAACGAAACACTAGCTATCCCTGCGAGAAAACCTGACGAGATGAAAATTACTAGCAGTGATTTGGGTACATCACTCAGACCACTAAACGCTCCGCTCCTTAAAGCAAGATGCGTGCCAAATAGTGCAATAGCCGCGTAAAGAACGAAGAAAAGGTTAAGAATCGGGTAGCCGCCCTCAAACTCAAAAATACCCATGTTGGTTATACATCCTTTCTAATAGGTGGTACGGAATCAATGTAGAGAAACGCCTCGATGACAGCTTCTAGCTCCTTTAGGTTCTGCTCTGTAACAAATGTGGCACCCCCATGCTTGCCGGTGGACATGTGTATCTCAAAATTGCCTCGGTGAAACTTATAACAGGAAACATGGAAACCAGCACCTGATTCACCCCTGAATGTGACCCACATTTCTTCCCAGCCCACCGACTCCTCTTCGTCCCAGGCGTTAAGGGTTACGTCTTGGAACATTTTAGGGCTTCTAGCCGTGAGTGCCTTCATGAAACTTGCCGGGTCGCGGTGGTTCTTCAAATTACAGCAATGAGCAGAGACGGTGATGCCCACCCCCTCATCCTCATGCTCCTGATACTCAAAATCTCGCACAGCACCTTCGGGGTAGCGTTCTGTTAGATATGCCTCTGCCTGCGCCTCTGTAATTTGAATATGAGATGTGGGCTTAGCCGCACCTTCGTTCTTTCTGCTCTTAAAAGTTAGTAACTTTAGCACATTGCCAATCTGTTTCTTCATCCTAAAAAATTCCTGCCTGTAAGATGAGAGTTATCTCCGTGCGTATATGGAGCACGCTATTACAAGTAGCACATCGTTAGACCTCTTGGAGTCTACTATACCTTAAATGTTACTGTGGCGGGTTCCCATTCGCCGCCGGGCTTTACCGTGTCGATAATGTAGCTGTATCCTGCGAGGTTCTGCCCGGTTGGGGTGGTTGCGGTAAGTACGATAAGCGGCTGGGGGTCACGTGAGTCATATCCTGTGCCCGTAACGACTGCAATATCGTTGGTGATAAATGTGGCTATTACAGCGCCTAGTGTGGCTAGGTACTCTGCGGGGTTTATGTCTTTGAAATGGTAGAGGTCGGACTCTTCGTAGAGGAATGTGTTAAATGCCCAGCCGTCGCCTTTGTTGAAGTCTACGTGCATTTGGTGGGTCGGCTTTTTTAGGGCGGGTGCGGCTCCGTTGTTGCTGGTTTTGGTGTACCATTCCAGGACGTGCCCCATCTTGTGTGTACCCTTGTCCTGCATCCGAGAGTTAGCGCACTCGTGTTCGATGCTGTTGAACGCATTACGCAGGTTTGAAGCCCTATCTTGTTCGTTTGCCTTGGCTACACCTTGCAGGATTGGGCGGCGGATACTTTCCGACACAGAGTTGTCGCTCATCATCTGCTTGTCGATGGTGTTGCTATATGCGGGTACCCATCCGCCGTACACGACGGCGGTTTTGCCGTCGTTAGTCCAGCCGTATAGCTTGTTGTGGGAGCGTCTGGTCACGAACATGTTTCCCCATTCAGTAGCGTCAATTTCTGGCGGCAAAATGTATGTACGAGACTTAGCGCCACACATGCCATCCGGTCGGCTGGGGCGCTGACTGCGCGGGTTAGTTACTACCACGTTAGCGGGGCATGGGTAGTTGTAGAAATGGGTGATGCGGTTACCCTGCTGTAGGTAGTACTTGAGCCAAGTGTTGTAGGCATCGAGGAAGTCGCTTGTGTCCTTGTTCGTGTTAGGAGTCTTTGCGGGTGCTTCTAGGTTAAATAGGGCGCGTTCATTAGCGCCGCTTAGCATTTCTGGGTGAAGGATGCGTGGTGTCAGCATGAAAAAACCTTGATTGTAGATGTGAATGGGGCTGTTGCCACCCCTGTGTTTGGGTGGCTACCGAAGCCACCCGCCCGTTTATTACTCGCCCCATCTTTTGTAGGTGGGAGGTAGCGCACCTTGGGGTGTGTTACGTGCTCCTTGTCGGAGTCGAACCGACACGGGGATGCTTAGAAGGCATCTGCTCTGTCCGTTAAGCTAAAGGAGCTCAGGTGATGAAAACCCTAATGTGGATTTATTACCACTCATTGAATAATAACACATGTTTTTAGTGGTTAGCAACCTGGTTCTGGGTTGCTTGTATCTTTGCGGGTGCTGGGTTGATTGGCTGTTATGTGCGCTCATGTGTTTTACTGAGCAATATTTTTACTCTTCCTGTTGGGTGACCCGTTCAGCATAGGTGACACTGTGTTGCGTGTTTCGGTTAGAATGGGTATTGTTCTTTCCGGCACTACTTTCTATTTTCTTTTCATAGGAGCTTGTTGTGGTTAATGTTTTCGATGCTTGGGATGTCATTAGGTGGCTTTTCTTCGCGCTGTTCTTACCTAGCGCTGTCATTGCGTGTGCTGGCTTGCTGATTAGCTTTCTTTTCTCTAAGGTTGCCAAGGTGTTGGGGTGCGGGTCAGGCGGCACTGTACTAAGTGCTATCTTTGCGGGTGTCCTGTCTGTTGCGGCTAAGGTGTTGTTGTTCTTTAATTACACATGGTGGCTTGGCTTGTGGGGCTACACAGACCAATATCTTATTTTGGTGTCGTATGCTTTACTGATTGCTTGTGAGGTGGTTAGTATGAATCGTTCGCGCACCGATAGTTAGTGTTTTAGGGCGGCTTACTTTATGTCTATGCGCTTTTGTTGTTTTGTTCCCCGTAGTGGGATTCTTAAGGGTGTATTTAAGGGTGTTATCGGGTGGGGTTGGTTACCTCAATGTCGAGTGCCCACCCGAAGCTTACTCCGCGATTGTTGATGTATTCGAGCCCGTCGAAGGTTACAGCACCAGCGCAGTTATCTTTGTTGTGGAGCTCGTCTTCGTTATCTTCCCAACAGGTCAGACATTCACGGTTGCACTGGATGACATTAAGGGTGCCGTCGGGCTTGCCGGTGTAGTCCTTGATGCTGAGCCGGGTGCTGGTGCCTCCGGTTACGAAGCGGGTTGAGGTTACGCGGGTACCGTCGTCACGGTTGGTGGCGAACTTGATGGTTGCGCCTACCTGAATTTCCTTGGGTACGAGGAGGTTTCCGTCTCCGTTGATGAGGGGGTCGCCCCATTCGTCGGTGAGCTTGATTACCTTGGGGGTTTCGGTGGTCTGCTTAGTCATGATTGTTTACGCCTTTCGGTTTTTTGGGTTGTTGAGAGTGGGGTACCCCTGCCAGTTTTTGTGGTGCTGGCAGGGGTTTTTGGTTTTTTGGGTTGGGTTAGATTTCGCGCCAGTCACGGATTCGCATGAAAGTTTCTGCGATGGAGTTTACCTCGCCCCTAACCCTGTCCATGATGAACTCTGCCTTATCGGTGTCGCCGTCGCTAGTAGCTTCGCGGATGGGGATGATGCCGTTGTCGGCTCGGCTGACGTGGAAGATGTTCCAGTCGATGTCGTCTACAATTGCCTGCATCTGGTTGATGCGTGTCTGAGCCTCATGGTCATTGGTGTCGGCGGATGCTTCAATGTTTGCGATGGCGTTGGTGATAGCGATTCGCTCCTGGGCGACCATCATGTTGATGCGCATAAACTCGAAGCTTGCGCGCATCTCCGCATCCTCAAAGTCGTCCATAGTGATGAAGAACGTCTCAAAATTGGGGTTAAAGTGCTCAAACTCAAAATCGGTGGTGGTCATGTTGGGGTGCCTTTCAGTAGAGTATCGCTTTTTTGGTTTTGAGGTTTCTTGCAACCTCTCAACCTTACATAAGTAATACTACCTCATGTTTTTAGTGGTTTGCAAGTCGGGTGGGTCTACAGAACTAACGGGCACACCCCATTAGCGGGTTGAGATTAACGATTCAACAAAAAGAGCCTCTGACATGATTCTTAGTAATCATGGCAGAGGCTCTTTCGGTACCCTTACACTATTCCGCCAGTTTCCTGGTGTGTATAGTGTGGGCGTATCGCTATTCTGCTTCCCAGTCTCTAGCGCCCACTTTGCAATGCCTGGGCTTAACCAGGTGGCTTGCAAAGTAGACTGCTGGTCGGCTTGTCCCGTCTCTTCTACGCTTCGCCAAAAGCTAGTCCGGCTTGGTATATCGATAGGGTGCCGGGATGAGAGGAACGTCGTCAGGCGGGTTTGCAGGGCGCACCCCAAATTCTTTATCTGGCGCTCTACATGTTACTAGCCCCAAAGGTGGATAAGTTTTCAAAACTCCACCTTTTGATACCTGCTGGGGTGGTAGCGTCACCCCGCGCCGACAAAACCTGTTCACCGGCGCTTACACGAAGCGTTCAACAAGATGAGAGATACCGCGTTCACGAATGTTCATGGCGGCTACTCTATCGTCATTAGACCTGAAACCACAAGGGCACTGGTATGAATGAGTATCGTGCTTCCTGTTTCGCTTTTTAAAGATACCACAGGCTGGGCACCTTGCGCTAGTCCCTGAAGCGGAGGTGTATAGAACCATGTGCCCACTCTTTTTAGCTTCTTCACGTAACGCTTGGTTAAATAGGGCGAAGATTGCGGCTGACATATTACCAATATCTGCCGTTACGAGTCGCTTATCTAGATTGTGAGGTGTTGTGAGACGTTCTAGGATGAACACTGTATCTGGTTCAGCGTCATTAAGGATGTCTTTGACTGTTTTCTTAATTCTTACGTTTAACTGTTCACGCCAGCTATCTGAGATAGCTTTGAGACGTTTCCGGGCGCTACGTGTGCCTTTCTTTTTGAGTTTCTGGTGGAGCTTACTATAGGTGCCCATCTCATGCTGGAGCGGGGTGTTAGCACCGTGCAAGAAGTTAGTGTGTTCCCCGTCGTAAGTAACAGCAAAGAAGCGGGTGCCCATATCTACGCCCACTACTTTGTTTTGAATGATTGGCAGGTCATATTTAAAAACCCACCCATTTGCATCGTCATAGGATAGCGTCCCGGTCGGTGCGACGGCAGTAGGAGTATCCACCTGGGAGATTTACCCATTCTGCGTAGAATTGCTCACCTTTGGAGAAAACATTAGTGCGGTGGGCAAGGAGAAGCTCTAGACCGTACCGCTTGTTGTCATAAAGGATGACTGTGTAATCGTCGCCTAAAGTTACGGGAATGTTGTTCAGGGCATATTTGCGGGGCTTAGAGAGCTTTTCGGCACCAGCGATGTGGTCTGCGTATTCTCGTGTCACGGTGTTGAAAGCACGGAATAGAATTCCCGGATACTTTTTCGCGTAAGGTTCCGCTTCGCCCCTTATTCGGGGGAGGATTTGGTTCAAATCTAAAGTGTTGAGCGTATATGATGCTTCGCTAACAAGGTTACAGAGCGCCGTGTATGCCCTGTAGTACCGGATGAGTTTGTTATGTGTTTTAGGGTTGGTTGCTTTAAGGCGGACGTGGACTTCGTGATTTCCTACCTTGATGTTGTTCTTATTGGGGTGCATTTTGATAATTCTATCTTCCTTATCGGCAATTGCGTTAAAGCGTCTCTACATGTAGGTAGTGGGAACAAAAAGGTGGGGTAAGTACCATATGCTCTACAGATACCTACCCCACCGCAAAGCCCCGTAAGGGACACGCGCCTATTCAGCGTCTGGGACTAACTGGGAAGCGATAATCTCTTCCATCTGACGGATAGTTCCTTCTTGGAGGCTCCGCGTTGCCTGACAGAGAGCACGCCCATAGTAGCTGTGTCGCATATCTTCACTCACAGGCACGTCGCCATATAGGGTTACGGGTGTAGCCGTGTTGTACCAGGGCGTGCTGGGGGTTAGGCGAATAATGACTACAGTGGTACAGATGCGCGGCTCTTCCTTCAAGCTTACCCGTACTGTTTCTTCACCGGCGAGTAGTAGGTATGTCTCGTTGTTTCGGGTAACGAAGTAGGTGAAGGTAGTTGTGGGGAAGTTGAGCCCGAGCTTGTGGAGGATGTCCCCGATTTTTGGTGGCTCATACCCTATAGGTGCGGTATCTGTAATCATTTCTGTGTCAAGGTTCAGACCTACTAGGGCACCAATAAAGCTAAACGCCGTCATATGGCTCATACAGCGCCCCAAAGTTGCCTTATACCCAATTACAGCACCGTGCTGGTTTACGAGCGCCTGAGCCGCCGGGTGCCCCGCTGTAAATAGGGTTTCGTCAATTTCCTCCGGGGACGCGAACCATCCACCAGGTGTTAGTACATCTGTATTCATGTTCGCTTCTGTGTCTGGTGCAGGAAGTTTAACGATGTCGTGTACGGTTCGGGTGAGCGCCTCCCCCACAGGCGTTTCCTGTAGGTCACGTACTGAGCGTGCGCCGTTATACCCGTGAGTGCTCACCTGTAGCGCTTGAGGGATGTCACTGATTCGGGTTGTAGTGTTGTAGAGGCGGTAATCGTCTTCCGTGTAAGTGGTGAGAGATTTTGCGGTGACTGTAGTGTGTTCCAACCCCAGCATTTGCGCGAACGCCCCGCCCGTAACGTTAAGCGCGAAGACGTTATTATCATCATCTGTAATGTAGTACCTACCCGCTGGCTCTTCATTAGCAACATTGATGGTATCCGCGTCACACCAGGTGAGTAGACGCGGCTCCTTATACCCAATAGGTGGGCGGGCAGTAATCGTTGCTGTTACTCCCATTTCTTTGAGGTGCTTTTTGAAGATGTTGAGCACATCGTCGGGGGTTACGGTAGTTTCAATGTGCGTTGATTCGTACATGGTGGTTATTCTCCTAAGTAAAAGAGGGTAATGTTTCTAGGTTCCCCCGAGATTGCTTTTTGCACCCTAAGGAGCCTAGCTGTGTTGCTTTCCTACTTGGGTAGGTAAGTGGTGGGGTTCACACCTGTGAGTGCTTCCATCTGTTCTAACCAGTCTTCGTATGACTTCGGGTAATCAATACCCGTGAGGTTTTTGTAATCTTGGTAGAAGTTTTTACCGTTCCGCCAAATATCAGGGCTACTCCAGATGAGCTGAAGGAGTTCTCGCTCCAATTCTGCGGCTGTCTTATTGGCGGCGGGGTGGTTGTCCGGCATGGGGGTGGGATGTCGCTTATCTTTCAGGTTGAAGTACTGAATAGCTTCCGGAACCAAGCCTAAGTAGAACGGCAGGAAAAGCCCACACTTACAGTTACTCTCGTGGTTTACGCTGTCGAAGCAGAACGTTTCCGCTTGCCCTGCCTCGAAACAATCACCTGTGTCGCAATAACTCCAGTTGTGCGCAATTTCCGGGTAGTATCCACGCATTTCAAAATAGTCCGGAAGGTATTCCTGAGAGAGGGTAAATAGACAGCTTTCAAAAACAGGGCGGGTGTTATTGCCCTGAATTTCCTCATACGTGGAGAAGCGGTTCCCGTATTCAATGCACACGTTACCGTAGATACTAGCAATGTACATGACGAGAGCACCATTAACCTTAATGTTTCCTTCTAGTGTACCCTCAGTAAAATGCGCCCCACCGTCAGCCACTAGCGTGCCATCGACTAGGTTATCGCCCATAAAATCTGCTACACCAAGCTTTATCGAGCCATTGAAAGAGTAGGGTGTGCAGATAAGGCGGGCTTCTTTACCGATGTAAATGTCACCTTCTAGCTCGTTAGTCTCAACGATGAGGTCATATTTACCGTCCTCTTTCTCAAAGAGGCACCCCCAGTGCTCTAGTACTACGTTGTCACGCACTTTAATATCTGCTTCGCCGTCAAATAGCACATCGGGTTCCATGTCGAGCTGAATGTACCCGCGTTCCTTCTCGCCCACCTTGAGCGGGCTTGACGGGTCTGGGGTTAGAGCGGGAAGCCAGGGTGCTTGCTTTGCTGGGTTGGTGAAAGATGCTGGGTACTGTTTATTGTCGTCGCCTACGGCTGTAATGACAGTTACGGGAGGGTTACTGTCTTTGGTAATGTACTGGTAAGTGTGCATTGTTTTCTCCTTAAAGTAAGTTGGGGTTAGATTTTCTTGAGCGCCTGTACAATTTCAGTGTACCAGCGCTCTACAGGGTCGAGGAGGGTTTCGCGGGTGAGTGTCAGGTTCCGGATGGTACATGCGAGGAGGTACTCATTCTTGGCGTGACGCTTCACTGGGTTACTCTTCCCTTTGGTCTTAGGCGGCTCTACTACTTCGGTTAGGGTACTGAGAGCTTCTTGGAGAGCGACGGTCGCCGTTTCGGTGTGCTGGGTATCGTTATTGACCAGTCGGCGCGCTTGTCGGAGGCAGTCCTTTAATGTGATACCGTCGGGGCGCACATTGTTTGCCTGGTCAATGTTTTCTGCTAACCAATCGAGTACCTTCCTATCTTCTTCCAACAGTTCTTTGAGGGTGTTTCGCGTGTTAGTGACGTGCCGTAGGAGCGCGTTCTTCACAGGCTCCTTGTCGGCGCGGTTATTGAGTAGCTCCCTGTATGGGGTTTTCGCGAGCACAAGCTTCCTAAGAGTGTCCATGTGGATGCAGAGAGTCAGGTCTGTGTTATAGGGGAGCTTATCAACATTAGTGAGCAGAGCGTAGATTTTGTTTGCGGCTTCTACACGCGGGTAGATGGTGTGGGTCTTATATCGTAGCGGGCGATACGGGTAAACCTTATCAGCTGGCGTGTGGTTCTTACGGGTTCCGTCTGCTTCACTGTAGTAGCTGAGCGTGACGCGGGTGCAGTCCTTATCTTGAATATGGTCTTGATAAATTTCCCACCGGGTGCCTTCATCTTCGGGGTTGAGTGATGCTACACGGGCGAAGTGGCTGGTGAAATATTCAAGATTTGCTGACTCAACAACGACGTACATGTCATAGAGCCGTTCTGTTTCGTCGGGGGTGGGGTTATTAGGGATTACAAGTACCGTGCCTTCATCTACAGGAAAGATATGCTCATTGCGCATGGGGTTTATTTCCTCTCTTGTGTTGGCGAGTTTTCTGGCGTGATTTTTGGGCTATACAGATGGTTCTATGTGGACTTAATTTTACCACATGTGACTGATGTTGTCCGTCTCTGCATAGGGAAGTTTTCTATTGTTGCAGGTGTGACAAAAAAGGTGGCACTGTGAAACTTTAGATAGTTACAGTGCCACCTTTTTTGAATCTTTCTAATTATTCGAGAAGTAAACCAATAACAAACCACAAGAAAATGAAGCCTAGTAGATAAGGTAAGAAACCAATAGCCCAGCTTAAAAAATTAGACATGGTTTCACCAAACTTTTTTTCAACAGTACTATCTTCCACGGCGGGGTAGACGGTGTGCCCGTCCTTGTTCACGTATGACTCTGGGCGTGCCTGTGTGGTTCCTGTCACCTCACTTGTTGCTGTTTCCGTTGGGGCGGGTGTTTGTGCCTCTGTGGGGGTGTTTGCGGGCGCAGAGGTGGTTACCTGCGGGTTGGCTTCGTTGTTTCCGCCTGTGATGCTGTTGAACATGTGGGAGCCGACGTAGAAGATTCCCACTAGGGCGGGCGCGAAGATGAGCACTGCAACAACGATGTTCACTGCCGTGCTTTTGATGTTCGCGGGGCGGCGGAGCTTATTTACGTATGCGGTTTCGTTACTGTGGACGTTGAGGTATTCCTCATAGGCGGGGTATTCTCCGATGCTTTTCCTGCCGCCTACACCTGTGATGTGGCTGTACCCTGATGTCCAGCCGTTGTTTGCTTCGCGTTGCAACCATTCGGCGGTTTTGTTATTTTTCATGCGTGTTTTGACTCCTCTCTTTAGGTGCGGGTGCCCCGCCTGTCTTGTTGGGGGGGGGATTAGATGTTTTTGCGTAGTTCGTTGAGGTATTCTTCGGCGTTGGCGTAGGTGAGGGTTTTATCTAGTTCGTTTTCTGCCGTGTTGTCTCGGATTTCTTTCCAGCCTTGCAGTTTCGCTTTTGCTTCGTCGGCGGCACGGTTCACGTTGTTCAGTCCTCCACCGGCGATTCCGTTAAGGCGTGCGGTAACGCCTTGCAGTTGCTCTTCGTCACGTTTGAACTGCAGGTAGGTTTGCAGTTTGAGGATGGCTTCTTCCTGTGTTTCGAGGAGCTCATTTTTGCTGTCTACGAGTTTCTTGTAGTCGGCTTGGAGGTTTTCGTTGTGTTCGTAGCGGCTTTTGGCGTGCTGGAGCGCTACAGCTTCTTTAAGGAGCTTCTCTTTGATTTGTGCCAGCTTAGCTTCCTCCTTGGTGGTGAGGCTCTGTTTGCTGGTGAGTTCCTTTTCCTTTTTCAGGTACTTTGTGATGCGCTCCTGGTGCTTTTCCACGTCTGCCCAGAGGATTGTTCCTTCGGTGATGGTAGCCATAATGGGTAGGGCTGTGTCGCCTAGTGAGCGGCGGATAGTGACAATAGTGTCGAGTGCTTCTTTGAGGGTCGCCTCGTCTTGGAGTAGTTCCTTGTCGCTGGTCACGGCTTTGATAATCCTTTCGCCGGTAATATAATCCTTCAAATCCTTGTAAGATACACCACTGTGCCTGTACTGTTCCCATGCCGCCGTTTCAGTAGCGGAAGCCAAATACGCGATAGCGTCACTAACACGCTTACTCTTAGATTCGGCAGACACGGCAGTGTAGTAGGAAGCAATACTGGCACCCAAGAACACGACATGCTCAGGCACCTCTTCCCCATCAATATTGTCGATACCACCCCAACCTAGTCGGGCATACAGAAGTAGCGCGTTACACTGCGTAAGCTCCTGCCGCAACTGCAACAAAGGCGACACGCCCTTCTTGAACTCATAGGCAGGTGACGTTTCCTTCTTCCTGAAAAATAGCACCCTACACATCCTTTCTATCACATATGGTTCGCATATCTGTGGAACATTTTTCACTGTCTTATACCCGTAATTTTACCACACATTTTAAATAATTTACGGGATTTACGGTACAGTGCGAAGCCGCCCCACCTGCGGGGAAGCAGGTGTGCGGCTGTTACAACGCCCCGTTTACCAATAAGGGCGGTCGGCATTAAATGGTGTTGTCATTAGGGGCTTATAATCACCCATAGGTTTAAATGGTGTATCGAATTGTTGCAAAAACAACTATCCGTTGCATTTAATTCATAACAGGTAAAACCCTGTTATAGGCACCCTACGATACCCCTAGCCCCTCACACAAATATGTTTAGGGTTACGTGTAATCAAACCAAGTAGCCGAGGTGTTCCTTTGCTTCCAGTTTTTGTTTCCCTGAAAAAGACGGGCTAAATCTGCATCTCGTCTAAGACGGTGGATGGATTAGCTTACCTTCGCAAGGAAGCTGGTAGCAATGACTAACCATTAGCTCTGATTCGATTATAGGTTCAGAGTAACACAATGTATAGCTACATCAGGTTTCTCCTTGCCTGTACTTATAGTATGACATAAGCCATCGAATTATGCAACAACAGACGACAGAAAACTACAAACTTTTACAGATTGGATTAACGGTTAATTATACATAGAAAGCTACCCTTGTTAAAAGGGCACAAAAAATGGTGGGTGACACGTCAAGAGCATCAAAGAAACTCTCACATGTCACCCACCATACACAATACGACCAGGTGTCTGTCAGGCTCAGCCCTGTTAAGGACTCATGACCTAGCGTGCTTTAAAACCTAAACACACAATTACCCAACCTGACCGCGTGCCGCTCATGTTAGGACTGGCGACGCTTCCAAAGGAAGAAACCACCAGCGGCTACAACAGCCAAACCAGCAACGCCGCCAATAATACCGGCTACAGGAACACCGCTACCCTGCTCGTGACCCGTCTTAGCCTCAACAGGCTTAGCAGGCTCACTCGGCTTCACGCCAGGCTCCGAAGGCTTCTCAACAGTAGGCTCAGACGGAGAAACCGAAGGAACCGGAGTGGTAGCGGACGGTGTCGGGTCTACCGATGGAACAACAGTCGGGCTAGTCGGCGAAGGCTCAGGGGTAGGAGTAACGCTCGGAGTAGGCTCAGCCGGAGTAGACGGCGAAGGCTCTACAGGAGCCGGAGGGGTAGACTCAGAAGGAACCGGAGCAGGAGTCTCACTCGGGGTGGGTTCCGGAGTTGGCTCAGGAGTCGCTACAGGCTTCACGTAGACACTATAGTCGTAGGTCTTACTGGTTACATCGCTCACATACCAGCCACTAATATTAGCGTCTGACGTGGTGCGCCCTGCGTTGATTACGTTTAGCTGTGCGGCACAAGACCCGTGATAGCTGGGGTCGTTTAGCCCGATGGTGTAATCAGCCGGGTTAGCAAGAATAGGTGTATCAACCACGTTCACTCCTGCGGGAACCACAGGAGCCTTCTTGGTTTCCTTACCGCTAAAGAACATGTCCTTAAAGTCTTCGTAGTTACCGCTCTGCCCCTGACCGTTCACGTCCAGGATGAGCGGGGTGGCGGACAGGTTGTCACAAGGCGCTACGCCGATGTAAGAACTGTAGCCGGGTAGTTCTTCCTTGACGGTAAACTCTGCGCCAGTGACTTCCTCCGGGGTGGTGGACGCGGAAACAGTGTTTACGCTGATGGTCTTAGTCTCGCCGGGAGCGATTTCAATCTCTGGCAGAGTTACTGCCTGACCGTCGCGGGTAAGAGAAAGATAAATCTTCTCATCATTGTAAGACTGGCGTGCCGCGGTAGTTGCCGTGATTTCAGAGTTGTTCGTGTAGGTGAAGGTCACTTCACCGTTTGCGCCTGCCTTAACGGTGGTCGGGTTGCCATTAGTGGTTCCCAGCTCACCAATGGTGGTAGAAGCGTTTACGGCACCAGGTGCAACCTTGGGCAAAGTCGGTGCGATAGTGATTCGCTGAGTAATCAGGTCACCATTAGCGTCCTTGACGCTGTAAAGGAAGGAAATGGTCTGGCGGCTATCATCATTACGAGGGATGGTGATAGTTCCGTCAGCGTTTGCGGTGATGGTTGTTGCACCGTATGGTAGAGCGCCCTGACGCGGCTCAGCCGCTTCATCCTTCACATACATAGGGAAGGGGAAGTCTCCACCCTTCTCAAGACCTGCGAGGGAGGTGCCAGGTGTAGCACCCAAACCAATCTTCAAGGAGCTCTTATCGATGTTGATACCTTCAAGGAGCTTTGCAACATCGACAGTGTAAACGGTGCGGGTAGCGTCACTGCGCTTCGCCAGCTTGTCAGTCTTGAGCGTCCAGTTCACGTAGTTCTGGAACGTCTCGCTCGGTGCGTATGCGGTGAAGTCCTGAGCGGTCAGGCTCACGGTCTTTTCGGTGCGCGCCTGGGTGGTTGCGGCGGCGGTTACTTCTGCGGCGTGAGCCACGTTAAGCATTGCTACGCTGGTTGCACCACCACCGAGAGTGAGGGTAGCAAGAAGCACGCCACCGAGAGCCTTCTTCTTTGCACCCTTAACGGGAGTGGTCTTATTGAAAGTGTTAGACACGGTAATACCGTCTCCTTTTGTGTTGTGTACGTACAATAAATAGTCTGTTTGCCGGGTAAGCGTGTTGCTACCCGTCAGTGCCAGTATAGCGCAAAAACTTTCACTATGTGTAGCAGGTTTTGGGGCGCTGGCGTGTAATGTTAGGCACGCATCTGCCCGGTTTCAGTTAATTTTAGGCATAATTAAGCCCTCCCGAAGGCAACCTTTGTAGGTACCTATTAGGAGGGCTTAACTTATAGGTGCGTTAGTGCCGTGTGCTGGCTACTTCTTCTTAGAGGTCTTAGCACCCGCGTTCTTCTTACGCTTACGGTTCTTCTTGTTCGCGTGTACGGGTTCTACAGTGAAAGTGTGGGTGTTTTCACTTTCCTTGTTGAGTTCATTTGCGGCGGTTTCAGCGTATGCCTGTACCAGAGGCAGAGTGTACGGGAGCGGCTCGGTGTAGAGCAGGTTGCCTCGTTCCTTCACCTGGTCACCGAAGATAGGCTCGTCGAAGATGGTTGCCAGCACCTGGTACTCCTGAGAGATGAAGTAGTTACCAGGGTGCTGGTCAATGTATAGCTTCACAGCGTCATTTTCTAGTGCGTCTTCGTAGATGGAGAAGAAATGGTCGTGCAGGTTTTCTGCGGAAGTCTTCTTACCGTTTTCGTTGATGAACGCATCATGCTCAGTGAGAACATCCAGAGTTGCGGTGTAAGGGAAGAAGCTTACATCCTCATGGAAACCAGCCAAAACATTCTCACGAACATATTCGGTGATTTCCTCAAGCGTTCCGTAGGATTCGATGGTTGCCTTCAGCTTGTTGGGCTGGTGTGAGCAGTCGACAATGGAGGTGAGCTTGTACAGCTTTTCAGTCATAGGGGTTTCTCCTTTAAGAAGTTATCGGAAGGTACGCACCCAGTGTACCACATTGGTGTTATAGCTTCGGGGTACCGCTGGTTACCGTGTTGCAATGAGAGCGGGTAGCGCCCGTAGTTGTGCAAGCGCTTCCTCAGTGTTGGCGGTTAGGGTGTTGAGCTTTTGCTCTGCGTCTTCTAGTGACGCTTTAGCGGATGCGAGTAGCTCCCAGGCGGCTTTTTCACCCATAAACAATTACTGACCCGCTTCCTTTAGTAGCGTGTCGATTGCCTTAGTCACTACAGGGTTTTCACCGTTTAGATTGAGGGTGCCCAGGTAGGTACTAATTGCCTTGTTGATGGTTTCGTCACGCGCTTGGAGGGTTTCGTGTTCCTTTTCCTGTGCGATGGTGAGTAGCGTCATCACGTCGGCGGGGTTGAAGCCCGGCTCGTTTTCTACGGTTTGGAGTGCGTTTATGGCTTCGCGGGTTGCCGGGCGGGTGAGGGTCGGGTCGAGGTGGTTGAGGTATCCGTGGTATCCAGGGTTGTTGGCGTAGATGTCGTAGGTGAGGTCGCTTGCGAGGGTGTCGTCAATGAGGATTTGGTTTCGGTTTGCGAAGACTAGTACACCGTAGTCGAAGTGGTGGGTTGCTTCGGGGTAGGTGAGCTTGTTCTCGGTTAGGTTGTGTTCTACGGCGGGGTTGTTGGTGCTGTAGTAGCTGACGGTTCCGGTGAGGCGGCTGTTTGCAGTGATGTCGTCAATACTGACATACCCGCCGTTGGCGAGGTTTGCGCCGATTCCTGCGGTTTTAAGGATTCGTTTTTTGAGTTTGCCGGGGTTGGTGATGGTGAGGTTGCCGTTTTCGAGGTGCCCGGTGATGGTGTTACGGTTTGCGGGGTGTACTGCGTGGGCGGTGAAGTGGGTGTTGTTGGTGAGGGTGTCTACCTGGTAGATGTGGGGTTCGAGTCCGGTGGCGTTGTTGCTGGTGATGAGGATGATTCCGTCGTTGTTGTTGAGGAAGCCGGTGGTTACGCGGTCGCGCATTAGGGGTTTCTCCTTAGTTGGTGAAGTGGACGGGGAGCTTGTCGATGATTTTCTCGATAAGTTCATAGTCCTGGTCGGGGTGTGCGTAGCTGATTTCCTCACAGATGATAAACTGTACGGTTTCGCTGTTTGGGTGCTTTAGAGAGGCGTACAGCGGTTCCTGTGGGACGATTTGGGTTAAGGGGCAGTTGTTGTTGCAGGTGTTGATTCGGATTTCGAGGTGTTTAATACCGGGCGGGGTGGGTTTCGCCGTAGCGTTTGCGTTTCGGGTTACGGTGATGTTGCCGGTGCAGTTGTGGTCACGCATGAGTTTTGTCTTCCTTTCTAAGGGTTCTGTTACTTGTTCTTCTTGACGCGCAGGTAAGTGATACCCAGAGCAATAATGTCGATAACAGTAACCGCGATGGCGAGAGTGTAGAAGATGTTGTAGAGCTCGGCGGGGTAGATTGCCTGCGGCGGGAAGCCGGTACGGATAAGGTAGCCAGTGTTAGCGATAAGCAGGTACGCGAGTACGCCTAGACCAATAGCGCCGCTCTTCACGTCGCAGTCGTTGCGGGTGCTGAGGAGGATGTAGCTTGCAAAGGAGTCGCGGTTTACGATGCCGGTAGCGAAGTAGAAGAGAGCGGCTACAAAGAACGCGGGCAGTAGCGCAATAGGGAGAGTTACTGCTACTACGAGGGTAATTGCCCAGATGCCCGGCTTAACATACTTGTTGTAGCTGTTGTACGGGCGTGCTACGGGCACTAGGGGGCGCTTAGTCTTGTTAGTCATGATAGGTTTTGCCTTTCAGTAAGTAAGTGTTGTTTGTGCCGTGTTTTAGATGCCGAGCATCTGGCGAACAATAAAGAACTCTACAACATATAGGGTGCTGATAATGAGGGTGTACCCCATTTGGCGGGTCAGGTCTTGTGCCTGGGTGTATCCCGCTCGCTTAGTAGAGTTGGTGATGTATTCACTGAGCTTGTTGTGGGTAACAATAATACCGGCTCCTACAGCGACGAACGCGGCTACGTAGACTGCGTAAAGGCTGAGAGCGATGACAGCGAAAAAGGAGCCGATAAACATGTGGTACACCTTTCGTAGAATTTAAAAACTTTCTACAAGAAGTGTACCACATGTTTTGGTTATTGTGTTAATTTTTGGGTTGGAGCTTCTTCAAATATTCCAGAGCCCCGCCTGCCGTGCAGGTGCCTATTCCTTTGTAGCAGATTGTGCGGCGTATAGTATGGCAGACATGTACCCGTGCATGAAACCCCAGTCTGGGTCGCCTGCCTCGGTTACGGGTAGTGGGATTTCGTTGTTGCCCAATGTACCGATTTTAGGTTTGTTCTTGTAAACGTACTGCTCGTGTTCTAGGCACAGTATTTCGATGATGGTCGCTAAAAATAGCCCTATTTCATCTGTTTTGGGTGTTTTGGGTGTTAGCGTGAACAGGTTTTCTGCCGGGTAGAACGGAGCAGGCTGGTAGAACGTGCTCCCTGTGCTTCCTGCTCTTACGACGGTTATGCCTGATGTGTTGTGTAGCCCGTCGGTGTTTCCGACATGGTCGGTGCATCCGTTGTTGAATAGGGAGCCGGTGATGTACCGTGTGGTGCCTGGTTGCCGTTTATGTTTCGGGTTTGGTCGCCCCACACGCAGGTGGAAAAGGTCGCGTATTTTGAACATTTTCCATCTGCTTTCTGTGAGTGGTGAACCGTAATCTAATTTCAGCATTTATTGCCGCCACCTAGCCTGCTCTATTCCCTCGGTGTTAGCGGCGGCATATAGTACAGCTGACATGTACCCGTGCATAAACCCCCAGTCTGGCTCCCCGGTTTCGGTTACGGGTAGCGGTATTTCGTTATCACCCATTGTTGTGATGTTGGGCTGGTACACGTAACTGTATTTCTCGCTGATGAGTTCAAAGAGTGGTGTGAGGAATAAACCTGCTTCTGGGGTGATTGGTTCTTTGGGTGTCATGATGAGCACGCCGCCTGACGGGTAGAACGGGGCGGACTGGTAGAAGGCGTGCCCGACGCTTCCTGAACTACTGACTGTGATACCTGGTGTGTTGTGTATCCGGTCTGTGTTGCCCAGGTAGGTGGAGCATCCGTTGTTGAATTTGGAGGCTGTGATGTGCCGGGTGGTTCCTGGTTCGTGGTCGCGTTTGGGGATTTTCCGTCCGGTTGCTACGTGGAAGATGTCTTTGACTTTGAACCAGCCCCAGGTACAGCCCAGATTAGCGCCTGTGAGGGCTGGTGGGTACGGGATGTGCTCTTTACTCATTTGGTACTCTCCAGCTCTTTCTGTGCGGCTTCTAGTACGCCTGACATGTATTTGTGCATGTACTCCCAGTCCGGGTCGCCTGACGCTGTTACAGGGAGGGGGATGAGTTCTTCCTGCAGGCGGGTTAGGGATAGTTTGTGCATGTAGTTGTAGTTCGCGCCGATTGCTTCGAAGAGCGGGGTGAGGTACAGGTGCGCCTCTTTACTGATAGGGGTTTTGCTGTTGAGGATGATAGCGTCGTCCCCGGCGATGAATGGCTTGTCTTGGTAGAAGGTGAAGCCTACATCTCCATTCCGTGCAATGGTGAGCGCGTTGCCGGGGTGGATGTTTTCTGTGTTTCCTACCCAGGCGGATACGCCGTTGTCGTATTTACGAGTGCCAATAAACCTGATGTTTCCGGGGGTTTGATTGGCTTTTGTGAGGCGTTTGCCGCGTTGGAGGGTGAACAGGTCAGCGACTTTAAAGAGGCGTGTCTCAGGTTCGCCCAGCTCTTCGTCTAGGGTGTTTTCTTCCAGGGCGCGCTGACAGATTTCACTCATGCTCCGCTCCATGTATGCCCAGTCGGGGTCACCATTCTCTAAAGCGGGGAGGGTAATAGCTTTTCCTTTGAGGGTTTTCATGCTTACAGGGTTGCGGTAATCTGTGCCTTCGAGGGTTTTGGTGATGACGGTAGCGACGTATAGCCCGGTGTTTGGGGTGAAACGCGGGTGGGTTAGGATGGTGATTGCTGACCCGCCGCCTCCCCTGCCGAGGTATGGTTTTGGTTGGTAGAACGCTACACCTGCGAGCGGGGTTACGGTTACCGTGTTCGCGGGGTCTAGTGTTTCGCCGGGTTTGGGTTGCTTGTAGGCGGTTACGCCGTTGTTGTGTATCCAGGGGGATACGAAGGGCACGTCGCCGGGTTCGTATTGTTTGATGCTTCGGGCTCGGGGTTTCGTCATGGTGAACAGTTCCCCGAGCACGTATTCTTTACTGTGCGTCATGGGTGCGGTTGTTTTCGGTGTGGATGAACTCAAGGTAGGCGACGGCTTTCTTGTAGAAGTCTTCGTAGGTTACGGTGATTTCTGGGCGGGGTGTTTGCCAGGATAGGTGTTCGGCGGGGTTGATGACTTCTGTGCTCTTGTCTACGGTTTCTCCGGTGAGAACTTTCACCCAGTGTGGTTCGAGGTTCTTCCAGTTGCCGTCGGGGTCTTGCCTGCCTTTTCGGAAGACGGTTTTGTGTCCGTCGTCTGCTAGATGGTGGGTGATGATTTCGTTATCGCCTTGTGGTTCACCGGCGGTGATGTAGAAGATGCTGGCGAGGACGCTTGCTTTGTAGAAGATGTCGTCGGGCAGGCGGAGAATCTGGGTGACCCTGTTGTTTTTGAGGATTCGTTTCACCTGCGTGGGGGCACCCGATTCTAGTTTGGTGTTGGGCAGGATGAACGCGCATTGTGTCCCGGCGGGGACGGAGTTGAGGACGTTTTCGACAATGTTGAGGCACCCGTACTTAGTTTCGTAGGGTGGGTTCATAATTACTTTGGTGATATTTTGGTCGGTTATCCATTTGGAGACTTCTTCGGTTTGCGAGTCTCCGAGGATGATGTTGTCGGGGTTACCACCGGCGAGGTAGATATTCGCTTGGGTGAGTGCGTGAATGATGGGGTGGTATTCCACGCCGTAGGTGTTGTGGCTGTATTTTGCGTTGGCTACGGTGAGGAACGCACCAGTACCGCATGCCGCGTCGAGAACATTGTCATCAGGTTCAATGTTGAGAGTTTCACAAATGAGGTTTGTGATGTGGGGTGGGGTAAATACTTGCCCGAGGTCTGATTTCTTTTGGGTGCGCCCACATTCGGTAAATAGAATACCCATTACGTCTTCGCCACCCCAAGCGTACTGTTCCAGGGTGTCACAGAAGTCAATGATTGCGTTTACGAACTTTTCCACCTGTTCAGCGGGTGCTTCCTCGGGGAAGGGTACGAGCTGGTATTGTTCCTGTACGGAGCGTAGGTGCGCCAGGTCGGGCGTGTAGAAGGCTTCCTCAATGGCGAGGTCTAGCTCTTCAGGGGTGGTTGGGTTGGTTTCGGAGAGTTTGCTGGTTACGTTTTCTACGAGGATGGCGGCGGTAGCGATAATCATTCGCTGGTAGGGGTCTTCAATGTTGAAGCCTATGTGTAGGGCGCGGCTTGCTCGTGCGGCGTAGGTGTGCAGGTCATTCACGTCGAGCTGGTGGGTTGAGTTTGGGGTCACCATATATCATCTTCCTGTTGGAGGTGGTATGCATGTTTTGCATTGTTATAGATAATATATCGGGTTGTGGGGTGTGTTTTACCGCGCACGTCACGGCGTTTTTATACATTGAGGTGTAATATTTTACGGGGCAGGTAACTCAGGCAGTCGCACAAGAAAAAGCCCCTAACGTATAAGGGTCAGCGTTAGGGGCTTTTTCTCACCTATATGTCGTGAGGTTACTAGTCGGCTACCGACTCACAGGTAATGAGCGACATGGCGGTGTCGAGCACATATTCGGCGTATGCACACAAAGTGTCAGGGGTAAGCATGAGCGGGCGGTTACGCAAGATTACGGTTCGCAGTACCTCACGCTCCTCGTCCTCATCTGTAGTTGCTTCCAGTGAGCGCTGGTACGTTTCGGTCGCTTCAAGAGTGCGTGCTACACGCTCCATGAAACCCACCGCCGCCTTAGTGTGGAGGTGCTCGTCTGAGAACCACAGGTAACGAGTTTCAGTGTCTTCCTCGCCATTGTTAGCGTCGTAAGAGTCAGCGTTGTCGTAAGAGTAGAAAGCCGATTCGTTGCCATAGTCGCGTTCTAGGTTGATAATATCGCGGGTTGAGCGGCAGAACATGCTCGGGTCATTAAACTGGAGGGCTTCGTTTTCGAGCTGGTTGAGGATTTCCTCTAGGGTGCCGGTATAGGTGAGGGTTTCGTTACGCTTCTGAGCGGTGAGAATGTAGCGGCTTGCACGGGTCATGAGTAGTGTGCCTTTCAATTGTTAAGGTTGAGTGGGGTTTTAGTACCAATTTAAGGTATTTCCCCTGGGGTTTTACTATAAATTGGTACTGCTTTTGCTTGGTTTTTGGGCGTTAGGCGGGGTAGAACTCATCCTCGAAGGTTGCTACGCCATCCTGGTTTTCCAGGGTTACACCACCAGACTGGCGCTTGTTGTATTCAATAGCGCTTTCAACCCATTCTGCCCATTCACTGTTAAGGGGTTCTGTGGTTTCCAGGGTTGCCGTGCGCTCACCGTCAGGTTCTTCTACGGTTACCTGAATGTTGTACATGCCGTCCATGTCGGCGGGCACGGTCTTGAAACGGGTAATGTAGTGCTTTTCAATATCCCAGAAAGACTCGTCGTAGCTAAGTGCTTCCTTAGAGGTGAACTGTACGGTGAGCGTGTCCATTAGATAACCTTTCGTTGCGGGGTTCCTGTAACCCCTTACATATCTATAGTACCACATGTTTTCGATGATTGCAAAGCGCCCCTGGTTAAAGAGTTATTATCTTTAACCAGGGGCGCTTATAGTTCATATTTTACAGCTCCAAGCTGTTTACAAGACGGGTAGCGAGCTCACTAATATCCTCACGGTCATTATCAACACCCAAGCTAGAATCCTGCATAAGGTCAGCAATAACTTCAGTCAGTTCGCTCGGACTCATGCTTTCAAAAGCTACAACCTTATCCAGCACTTCCTGAATCTCCGCCGGGTCACCGTCGCGCCATACCTTACCACGAGACTCAAAGTTACTATCAAAAGCTTCACGGTCAAGGTCAGCCGCGTAACGCATCACAACAAGGCTCTTCTTTCCAGTAGCCTCACTAGTGCGGATACTCAGCTTCAAATCGTCACGTGCCTCGCCGGTATTCAAAAGCACAGCACCCACAATATCAAACATGTCGGGGTTACTGTCCTCCATATAGATAGGGCTCACACTCGCGTAAGTAGTCGGGCGCGCATCCAGGCTGTTAATGGTAACGCGGGTGGTAAGAGCTTCGTAGAGAGGGTAATCAACATCCCACTCGGCACCACCCAGAAACTCATCAGTCAGATAAGGGGTATCACTAGTGGTGTAGTAGGTGCCGTCCGGCAGGTCGTCTGCGGGGGTTACGCGGGCAATGGTACCGATATTACGCTCGATAACCTCAAGGAACTCAGAATCAGAGAGGTTCGCTTCTTTGAAACCTGCGTTATCGGCATCAAAGGTAAGAGTGGCGGCGGCAATATCAGCAACCGCCAGAGTGTGATTCAGAAAAGATGCCTTGAGAGAAGTAAACATCTCAGGGTCAAGATGTGCAAGACGACTAAACACAAGACTGTTAAGTGCGTCATTAAGAGTGGTATAGGTCAGAGACATAATGTGTGTTGCCTTTCGTAAGCTTGTTGAGTGGAAAGTTCGTTTTATGCCATGTCTCGCATAACGAATGTTACCTTTCGTATAATCCCCGCTGTGGCGTACTATTGGGGTTCCTGTTTCTTTAAAGCCACATAATCTATTGTAGCACATGTTTTTAGATATGTGCAAGTTTTAGGCTGTTACCCCTAATAGTTAGCTAGGGGCAACAGGTGTGTGAGATACGTTTAGATTCGGAACGGCTGGAGCGCGTCCTTAACTACGGTCATAACCAGGGTTTCTTCAATGTCGAAGACGAGGTTACCGTCAGTCTCATTACGGAAAATGAGGTTGTTTACACGGTACGAGTTGATAACCTTATCCTCCAGGAAAGCGGGCAGGTAGACTTTGAGAGCTTCCTGGTAAGCGTTGAAGTCTTCGTCGGTGATAAAGTCGTCGTATTCGTCGGTTACAGGCTCGGTGGGATTCCAGTTGGTGCCTTCGAGGGGCTGGTTCGGGTCGATGGTGAACTCGGTGTACTGGTCGGGTGCGTTGTAGCTTTCAATGTTTGCGTGAATGGAGCCGCTGTCATTGATGAGGATGTTGAGGGTGGTCATGTTTGCGTACCTTTCAGTGGATAGTTCCTGTAGCTTTTCAGGTTTCCCCGTCGCTACACTTATATAGTACCACATGTTTTTAGGGGTTTGCAAGTTCTAGGTGTGAGCTTAGCCCCGTAAACTCAAAATACGTAGAGCTTACGGGGCTAAAAAATATAGATGCGGCAGTTAGCTAACTCTTACTGTCGATAACAAAAGCAACACAACCCGCCGAGAGGAACGTAACACTGTAGAGTACCCGCGCCACATTGTCCCAGCCTTCAATTGTAGTGCAGCTATGAAGAGCCAAAACAACATGTAGAGTAAGAACAACTACAGCAAACACGCCCGTGAGCCACTTAGAGCTAATGCGGGTTCCTCGCGTAACGCGAAGCAAACACTTATGAAGAATATTGCCGCCAATAACAAGCCCGATAGCCGTAAAGAACGGAACAAGAACAATAGATGTAAGGGCATACTGAAAATCAGTAATCATAAATTGAAAACCTTTGCAGAAGTATAGAAGCGTGTGTATGTGTGCGCTTGAGTTAGTAGGTGCATTTAGAGAGCGTCAATGAACTCTACGATACGCTGATACACCTCACCGTTAGGGTCTAGCTCATGCTGGTCGGGGGTGGTTGCATAGATAGTAAGGGAAGTAACTCGCGCACCATTGCTCTGCTCATACGTGGTTAGAGCCATTTCACCCTGAATGGTTTCAATGATGATGTTAGAGCCGTTATCGGTTTTGGTAATAGGAGTAATGTTATCAATACCGAGTGCTTCGCGCTTGCGCCACAGAGCATCGCAGATAGCGCGCGGGGTTGCAGTAGTAGACAGACGTGCAATATTGGTGGGGAACATTAGATGCCTTTCATTGGCGTAGTGAACGTACAGTAACTTTATATCTATATGCTACCACATGTTTTTGCTGACTGCAAAGAAAATGGGCTATACCCCCGATTACAGACCCAAGTGCTCTTTATACGTGGAATCGTTCTTGACAGCTTCGAACGGAATCGGGTCACCGTCCCCGGCTTCATCATTCCAAGTTTGAGACCATGCTGAGCCGCCAGCTTGAGAGATAGTCACAAGCTGAGTAGGGGTCTTACTAGCCGTAGCACCCCATACACGGTTCAGAGTTCGCTCAAAAGCAGGATTTTCTGCAACCGTCACCTTGAGGATATAACCCTGGCTATCAGTCGCGTAGCCAGTAATCGGGTTAGCACGAAACGGCTTAAACTCCTGGTAAATTGCCGGAACGACAGGACCATACGCCCACGCTTGGAAATTATCCAGCATGAGGTTCTCGCCGCCGGTTTCCTTTGCATACTCAGAGGTCAAGAAATACATAACCTTCTGCAACTTCAGAGGGGTGAGCGGCACGCCTGTCATCTTAGACCTTTCGATAAGGGTATTTGCCACTGCGAAAGCTGGATACGACATATGGTGCCCCTTTCGTGGATTTGTGTGGTGCAGGTTTTTATCCCGCCTGACGTTCTGTAAATATTCTACCACATGTTTTTACTAATGACAAAAAAGGCTCTGGCTTACTCACGTAAAACAAACGTTAGAGCAAGCCAGAGCCTTTATTTAGAGGGTGTTACGCCTATTCAGTGATACCCCAAAAGTACGAGCGGGTAGCCTTACGCGCCTGCTTACCCATAGCAACAAGCTTGCGGGAAACAGGGCGGGTAGCTACAACCTCTACAGGGGCAGGAGCGGGCGCAGGTGTCGCAACCTTGGTAGCAACCGGCTCCTGAGCGCGCTTAGCCTTAAAAGCTTCCACACTACGGGTTGCAAGATGCATATACTTACCACGCTGAACAAACTTAATCTCACCGTTACGGGCGTGCTTTACAACCTCCGGACGGGACATGTTCAGCATTTCAGCCGCCTCAGTAAGAGGGATAAGAGAGCGGCGAACAGAAACACTAGTGGACTGCTCCTTAGCGAGAGCCGTAGCGAGCTGGTCAATAAGCTCATTCATAGCCTTCAACTCCAAGCGGGCACCGCGCTTAGAAACAAACAGAGCGCGAGTCTTAGAGTCAGAGTTAGCGCGCAGGACACGTGCTTCCTCGTGAAGCTTAGCAAGAAGTTCAGGGCTGATAACAATACTGGACTGCATATCTTCTCCTTATCGGTATGCAACGTATATGCGGAGACTACCTCCCCGCTGGGTGTACCTCAAGTGTACCACATGTTTTTAATGGTTTGCAAACCTGTGGGGTGTATCCCCACTACAAGCAAGCACACCCCACATGCACATTCTAGAGTTACCAAGTCACCCTTTTACAGAATAAAGAAGAACCTCCATGCCTTGACGACATCAATCTCAACACCACAGAGTCGCAAAGCACACACAACACCAAAAACCACAAGCATAGCGCAGGTCGTAACCATTAGATTACTTGTGTAATCGGTCGCATGGTCATAAGTTGGGTCGACCGCTGTGCCAATGGTTGCCCCGAAGCCCCAGTAATACATGACGGCACCGAAACTAAGCGCCGCCAAACCAGCGGCAATAAACCCATCAAAAGCACCCAAACGCTCCGGCGTGAAAAACAACAGGTCAAAACTTAGCAGTAACCAAGCGCCAGTTATCCAAGGTAACGCCGCTTTATGCCAGGCACCTTTCAGTACCCCCTCCGGGTCGTCGCGACCGTTTACTTTAATGAGCCGGTGAGCACACTCAAAATGAACAATGATGGCAACCAGGTAAACCGCCCAAAAGATAATAACGTTAAGTGCTTGCTCCATATGTAATCTTTCCTTAAAGTAGGCAAAAAAGTTCCCCTCTAACTCTAGCATCTTGTATGCCTGAGTTAGAGGGGTTTTTCCATGTTCTCTATGGGTTATTTGGAAGTGCCTACCTACTTATTTGCCCTTCCTGGCGCTTTGCTCCAGGTACATCGCTGTTTCCCTCATTAGGGCGATGGTCTGCGCGTGTAGCGCGTCTGCTTCACGCTGGTACTTCTTGGATAGACGGTAGTAATGAATAATGATAGCGAGCTGATACCCTAAACCGATTCCGATGAGGACGAGCGACGCTAAGGTGCAGATGTTGTGTAACGGTTCAACACCAGTACTGAGGTTGCCAGCAACCGCCGCCGCGAAACCTAGAGCGAGTGTAACGTCGGTAGCGGCGAGGATGGTGCGCCATTTACGGGTTTCGCTCTTCCACGGTTCATGCTTGCGGTGTACGAAGAACATTACAACGTTCACAATGAGCATTACTACATTGAACACGAGGGCGATAATGGTTGGTGTACTCACGGGTTAGTTCCTTTTGATTGGAGCGGCGTTTTCACTGACAGTTTACCATAGGTGAAAACCACCTTGGGTGTAGGTAAAAAAGAGTACCCTCCCGCTCTAGCATCATTTCAATACATAAAGCTGGAGGGTGTTCGTATAGTCGCTACTAGTTACTCTTTAGAGCTGTTCTTCTTCTGTTCGCGCAGGTCTTCAATCTTGTTCTCAATCTTTCCGACTGCCTTTTCGAGCTCTTCAATCATTATGTCCGTTTTGTCGGGTGTAGCCGCCTTTATCGCCTTCGCGTTCTTACGGTGGTAGATGAACAGAGGAATGAGGAGCGCCAGACTGGTGCCGAGCAGAATAACTACCGCGAGGGCACATACCGCACTTAGAACCTCATTACCTGAGTTGAGGTACCCGATAAGGGCGGCAGTGAAACCAAGCACACCAGTACCATCTGAGACAGCGAGAATGATACGGATTTTACGTGGCGCACTCTTGTGAGGCTCGAACTTCAGGTGCCCGAAAAACATGAGCGCATCTAGAATAATCATGATGCTGTAGAAAGTAATGACGACTGCGGGTGGGAAAACCATAAGTTAGGCTCCTTCGTGGGTGTTGATGGTTTGGGTGATGCGGTCTTTGAGAGCTTCCATCTGGCGGATGGCTTCATCTAGAGCCACCAGAGAGCTATTCAGCTCTTCATCAATGATACGTGTACTGTCGTCTGCTTTCCACTTACCCGTTGCGGGTGTGGAAGAGTGGAGAGTTAGTTTACTTGCCAGCCCTGTTGTTAGAATCCGGTACATGTGCCGTTGTGCGGTTCCTACGGCTTTGATTGCCGCGTCTGTTGTGTATGGGTCTGGGTTGATGTTCTTGTACCGTTTCGCTTCCTCAGCTGTTACGGGGGTTGCATGGGAGGCGGGCTTGAAACAGTTCACGTTGTAGATGTTCCAGTGGGTAATGTTTGTTGCTGTTGTGAGCTTGTCGGCTACCGTGTTTGAGAGGTAAATATCGGGGCTACCTTTCGCGGTGACTGCTCCGCTGTAGAGCGCGTCGATAGGTGACATGCTTAGTTGGTATCCGCCGGTTGGTACGGGTTTAATGAATGCTACAGAGTTGTCAGCTGTGTAGCTAATCTCTACTACGCCGGTGTCTTCATGCCAAATGTCGGTAAGGTTTGCCTTATCTACGGGCTTTCCGAGGTAGGCGGCGGCTAGAAGCGCATGCTCCCCGGTCTGCCCGGTGATTCGGAGCAGACCATCCTCAGCCACTACGCCTTCTACGGCTTGCGGGAATAGCTCGCCGTGTTCCGTTACAGGAATAGTGTTTAGGGTGAGCAGGTCGCCGTCTACGCCTGCAACTTCAAGCAGTACGCCTTCTAGTACGTATGGCGATTTTTCAAAGGCGAGAACGCCCACAAACTTGTCTCCAGCGGTAACGTTTAGGTTATTCATTCGTGTCCCTTTCCTGTTCTGTGATAGGTGCGTACAGGTGTGTTGTGCGTGTTTCATAACACCTGTCTACAAACTCTTCGGTTTCTGTCATAACAATAGGCGTGTAGTACTGTGTGCGTTCTTCAACTCCGAACGGCTGTGCGTACACAACGTCGCCTTCTGGTGCGGCTTCAACGGGGAGCCAGCCTGTCTCGTCACGGTGCGTCATCAGGTACTCTGCCGCAAACTCACCTGCTTCCTCAATGGGCGGCTTCCTGCCCCACCTGCTTTTACGCTTAGGAATATCTACACCCAGCCCGGTAACACCTATCCCGGAGCTCAGCATGGTTTCATCTAACCTGCCGGTCACAATGTCAAAGATTGGGGTGGCATCTTTAGAGTCTGCCTGCCGCCAGGTTAGCCATACGAGGCTCTGGTCATCTTCCTGCGTGTACGGGTGCCCCACATGCTTTGTGATGTTGCAGGTGCCTGTGAGTGTGTACACGCCACCTTTTTCTACAGCATCTTTGAAGGTACGGGTTAGCTTCTCAGGTAGCGGCATGGGTGCGGCTGGTATAGGTACAGCCAATGAGTACGGTTTCTCACAGCTGGTCACCTGCAACACAGGCGAACCGAGACGCATAGATGTGAACGCCGTGCCGGGTGTTGCCTCATTGTACCCGGTGAAAAGTTCGTAAGCATCTAATAGGTTCTCGGGAATGTACCCGGCGAATACGGTTGCCTGTAGGTACGGGTAGAGAGGGATGAATACGTTTTCTGTTAAAGATACGGGTGCTACTAGCCAGCCGTGCGCAATGTCCGGGTTCCCTGTTTCCAAATCGGCTGGGATAAGAACAGTAAACGGAACATCATAGGCTGTCTCGGTAAGGTGCCATGACTCGTTATATGGCTTAATGGTAACCATCGTGTGAGGTTATCCTCCGGGTGAGATGAGTTTTTTCTTGCAGGTATTAAGTATATAACACGCATCTTTAATTATTCTAAAGATGTGTGTTATATGTTTCTATTATTCCTGCCCGTAATCTACAGTCAGCATAATTGGAATGTAACGCACCTGACCGTCACGTACCAGCTTACCATCACGTCGACCTGCAACAGTTAAACCCGCACGGGAAAGCCGGGTAATGTTCAGGTCAAAGGTGAGTAGACCCACAAAATCTTTCTGAGCATCTGTTGCGCGTTTACTGAGCGGGCTTACCGGCGGCATATTACAGGTGTAGATGAGCTCCCCAGCATCTGGGCTGTCCGGGTCGCCAGCAAAAATGGACACGTGTAGCGTTTCATGGTTCTCCATTTCCCAGGCACACCAGCCAGGTAGCATCGGCGCGTCCGTACTTATACCAATGAAACCACCCTTATCGTTATTAGGGATAGCGTCATAGGTGATAACAGACGCAGTACACGGAATATCTAAAGCTACAGCGTCCATGTACTCAGCTTCACCGCCATTAACATTATCCACTAGCAACCCTGAGATGGTGGACAGCTCAATAGGGTTCTTTAAATCACGTACCACACGTGTACCATACCGTAGCGCGTGCTCTGTTGCGCCAGGTGTGATGCCCTGAAACCGCGTGTTTGGGTTATTGAGAACCTGCACCACTTCGGTCGGTAGCTTAGCAGGGTCGTCAATCCGGTGCGGGTTCCGCTTCACCAATGGGTATGGTGCAACGAGAGCCAACGGTGTCGGTGCTTCTACGCCTGGGATTTCGGGGTAGAGAATAAAATCGTAGGGGCGTTCCGGGTTATGCGTGTGAGTAACAAGCAAGCGGGCAGGAATGTTCGTATAGGTGTGTCGCTGGGGGGACGTGAATTGTGGGTTTGCTGTGTAACGCATGGGCGTATGCCTTCCTGGGGTGTTATTATTGATTTGTTTCAGTATAACAAAAGGGCGGGTCGTCAGGCGCGATTATTCCCGTTTTCTACTCTTGTGAGGAGTCGCTTTTTGGTTCATTCAACGACGTGTACCAGTGATTTGTTTAATCCGGCGTGTTTCCTGGGTATCCCCAGCTTACTGTGGGTATCTCTTGGGGTGACTGTGTTATTTGCCGCTTTTTGGTGTTTTGGTGGTTCAAAAGTACGGGTATTGAGGATATTCCTTTGTCTGTAAGATTCCTCGTTACTTTTGTGTTTACGATGTGGTTTATTGCGGCAAGCTTGAATGGGGTTAAAACCCAGCCAGACGCTACTATGCAAAGGTATGTCGTAGGTACGTCTGCGATTCTTGTTGTAACCGGGGTTGGTGTTTCCAGATTACTAGCTAGTGCGGGTGTTGCTGTTTATCAGCTTGTCTTGAAGCGCCGAAGCTGTAAGAACACGCCGTAGCGTAGTTTCTTTTAAATATAATTAGAGGTCACCTCCTGAAACATTAGGAGGTGACCTCTAACGTTCAAGCGTAAATATAGAGGTGGGTTCGCAACCACACGGGGAAGCTAGTAGAGCCCTGATTCTTTAAGTCGTGCTATCAGTCGGTTAAGTAACGCTGTGTACTCATTAACCGCCTGAATCTCATTATCCGTAATGCCAACGTCGCCTATGAGGTTGAGTGCGGCGAGCTTACCGTTGAGGTACCTTACGGTGCTAGTTACCATTTCCGCGTCGTCATGCCACCAGGTAATGTCATCAATTTGGGCTGAATCTACAAGGCGCTCGTCTGCGTTGTAGATGGATTCCCAGGCGTATTCTACAGTCGGGTCTGCCCATTGCTCTGGCGTTACGTTGTAGTGCGCTCTTTGAAGTAGCTCACTAATGGTGTCATGGTCAGGGTAGCTGATAAATTCTTGTAGCGCTTCTGTTGCTACAGGTGGGAAAGCGTTATAGGTTTCTTCCACGGTGAGAGCATTGCGGTACAAGGTAGATGTGATACCTACGGCGAGCTGATGTTGGTCGTGTAGGTAGTTAAGGATGGTTTCGGCGGCTTCATCGGTGACGACTAGCTTCTCAAATGGCGCGCCTACGTATCCTATGCCGCCTGTGTAGCTGTGTGTGACATGCACGGCTGTGAGTTGGTCGTATTCGCCGGAGGTGGTGAAGAACGTTTCTTCAAAGGGCGAGTCCGGTAAGGCACATTGTTCTCCGACGTGAATTACAGGTATAGTGCTGTAGGTTTCGGGGTATGTGATGGTTAGGTGGTTGTTTTCGAGCCGCACTTTGATTGTGCGGGGCTGTTCTTTGATGCGGGTTACGCGACGCGCTGTAGTTGTTACACCGTCAGTTTTGCGCACCTGGTATAACGTGAATGTTCCCTGAATGTACGGGTGGCTCGGTGTTGGTGTGTAGGTGAGGAGCCCGTCGCCTGGTTTCAAATCTTCGGTAATGTACAGGTGTTTCATCCGCATGGCGTTCATCCTAATGTGTAAGCTTGTTACCTAAATTAAATATCGCTTTCATGGTAGCACGTGCGTTTTTATTGCGAAAGCTTCATATATGGACGCACCTAAAAGATAAGCGTCGCATCATGCTGGTTTTTGCTGTAAAAACATACCCTCACCTCCTGGATGGCAACTAGGAGGTGGGGGGTATGCGTGTACCCGCTACCAGGCTATTTGTCGGCTGGCACATGTGTGCTAAACCTGCCAATGCAAGCTAAAGGTTCCTTGTTTTCATTAGAAAGCTCTAGCGCATATTTTTCGGCTAGAGCGGCTTCACGCCGAGCCGAGTATTCTTTCAGATTTTTATGTAGGTTTTTCGCTACCGCTTTCAGGTATGCTTTATGCCATTTTGGGAGGTCTACGATTTGGGTTACCGTAATCCCGTCTAGCGTATACCCAAGAGTGAATCCACCAAAGCTGGGTGGGGTCATCTTTCGGGTCATGACTTTTTCTAGGATTCTGCACCACCGAATACTGTACACAACGGTAGCAATGTCTTTGTCGCTGAGTTTGAGGTCGGCTGGGATGGTCGTTGCGCTGATAGCTTCGATGAGGGCTTCGTGTGCTTCTTGTGTTTCGTAGTATATGGGCGCGCGGAAGAGCACGTCGTCGCCCATGCTCCGGAGGGTAGGCTCGACAGTGTTGAGAAAGTTGTTGTAGTGCGGTTCTAGTACAGTAAGCACAACGTCTGCTAGGACACAGGCGTGCTCTTTCGTTTGGGTTCTGCGTTGCCGATATTTAGTGAAGCTGTTAAACACAGATGGTTCCTTCTTGTTGAGTATGGTGTTTATGGGCTTACTTTCACGCTGAATCGCCCTACACGGCTCACAGCCGCCTTCAACTGTTCTTTCTCTTCCGGCGTGTAGGTAGAGAGTTTTAAGGCGCTCACAATGGCGCTGGTGGAGTTTTCGTACTTACTCACTAACGGGTGTAGTGTCAGGTAGGTGTTAGGCTCATACCCTTCCCAGACCAACAACAGTTTGCTGTAGTGATTAGTAAACTCCTTAGCATATGCGTATGCGTAGGAGTCTATCGCATCATCAATCGTATCTTCCGTAATCTCCCCATAAAGACCTGTCCAGTAGGCGTAGAGGCTCCCATCGGGGTCTGTTCTGTAGGATGCTTGCTCTAGTAGCTCTTTAAGGTACGTGTGGAAGTACTCATGGTAATTGTCGTGGAGGTATGAGCTCTGTAAAGCATTAAATATCTCGCTAACAGTCATTATCCCGTAGGGGGCGTTCTCTATAGCAAGAAATATGGGCTTATCCAGAACAGCTGTACCTTCATCCGCTTTTTCAGAGAGTTTATCTGTAAAAATCTCATAGAAAACATGCGTATGGTCGCGTATAAAGTCGCGTAAAGATTTATCTTCGCGTATTCGCGCGTGCCACTTTTCGTCTCGCATCAATAGTTACGTTCCCATCCTTGTTCAAATCTGTGCCTGATGGGTTACTTTCACATTAAACCGCCCCACAAGATGAACGGCATCCTTTGCGCGTTCCTTCTCTATAGGCGTGTAGTCGGTAGCGTCCAGGTACTTACCCATGAGCGGGTGCCAGGTCAAGTATGTATTAAGCTCGTACCCTTTGAAATTGTGGGTGAGGCTCACGTAATGGCACGTGAACTCTTTAACATACTTTCGTGTGTACTCTGTCAGGTTGTTTAGCTTTCCCTCGGTGAATGTTGGGTCGAAAGCGTAAAGCTTTTCGGCTTGGAGGTAGCTGTTGTAGAGCTCCCCGTCGGGGTCTGTCCTGTACGCCGCCTGCTCTAGGAGGGTCGACATGTAGCGGGCGGAAATGTGGTTGCCGATTCCCGCGTCTTTCACAGAGTTACTGACGATGTGCATGTCGAGTAGACCGTGTGGGTAACGATTTGTAGCCGGAAATATGGGGGCATCTAACGGGAGAGCGTGTGTTTGGGCGGATAGTTTCTTACATATCTCGTCCACGAAAGCTGAGCGGAAAACTTGTTCACAGGTTTTCACGAGCTCACGCAGTGCCCTGTCAGTCCATAGGGCTTCCCAATAGTGAGAGCTTTGAATCATTACTGGTTTCCTTTCCGTAGTTGGTTGCTTTGTTTGCCTTAGCTGATGCGCTTAACATGCTTAGCTAGAAGCTGTTGAGCTATCTCCCATATTTTACCTTGCTGTTTACCCGTTCCGCTGTAGCCGGGCATATATTTATCGGGCGTAAACCAGGAGCCGTGGCGCGCTACAGCATAATAGTGCATGGTGAACTCCTCAGCCCACTCGTCAGTATAAGCACGTACACCCGTTGCAATATCTCCGCGTGCGGCTTGTGTCGCCTGTACGTGCTTGATGTAGAGGCGATTGTCATGGTCTGTCCTGCAGAAAGCTTCTTCTAACGTCCTTGTGACAAGTCCTGAGCTTAGATAGTTATACTCGTCTAGAAGCGTATCCTGCCGGAGCCCCTGTAGCACGGCTTTAGCAAAATCCTCCCCCGAGCAATTGTCATGGTGTTCAAGTGCCTCTTTAACAGGGCAATCCTTATAGGTGTACGCAGGCAGGACATTGATTACTCTGATGACCACTTTCTTTACAGCTTCCACATATGGTTCATAGTCGGCGTACTCTTCATCCCAGAGTTTCTGCATCCACATGTGACGTGTAAGCATAGTTCTACTCCTTCTCTCTTTTAGGGTTTGTTCTGTTTACGGGTATTAAGGCGACCGATGCTTTGTAGTACCGGCTTTAGTGCGTCCCTGTCTGCCTGGTTGAGGTATGTGGCGCTGGTACCGGCGTGCTTATCCATCGCTACAAGGCCTGTTACGTAGTGGAGCGAGAAGCGCCTAGCAAACCCGTAAATGTATTGTAAGTAATCGCCTCTGTTTTCGTCGGCTAGGCGCGTTTCATTTTGCCACCAGCCTGCCTGTAATTCTAGGTCATCGTGGGCGGCATAGATAGCATCTTCAGTAACATCCCGGAGTGGCTTCAACGTTCGTAAAAGAAGCTGTTGTATCGTCTTGCGCAGTTTCGTTTGGGGTTGGCGCATAGGGGTTGTGATAGCTGTCGTGAGGGTATCCACATCACAAAGTATTGCCTTGTAAGGCGGATTACCCGTTTCTCGCACTAGGGGTAGTAGGAGTAATGCTCCCTCTTCTTTTTGACGTTCCAGCTCTTTAACGACATGGAGGGCTACCTCCGCCTCAAGTTCGCGCTGAGGTGTAGCTGATGGGAGCATCTATTTCCTTTCATTCCTAGTAGGGGGTTTGTTTAGTTCGGGTGCTCTACCTTTGGGCGTATTTTGACTACTAGTCGCTTTCCTGAATGGCTTCCCACTCATCGAGCAGGTCATTCAGGGATTCCTGCTCGACTTCAACATGGGTTCCTGCGAACTTGCTTCGAGTGGTGCTCTTCGTGTCGCCTGCCTCACCCATCATGTGTTCGAGGGCAGATTCGCCACACCGCCAGGCGAGCTTCTGGGCACCCTGGGCACGCTGTTCAACGCGCTCCTTGAGGTCGTATGCTTCATCGAGTCGGTTTCGCTTGTCGGCGTTGCTGAGCGTGGTCATGTTGAGGTTGCCGTCCTGGAGGCGGAGCAGGTCGGTTGCTAGACGGTCAGAGGTGTTAGAGATGAAGCCGCTGATTTCGCGTTCCAGGTTGCGGAGCTTGTTGGAGATGCTGTTGAGCTTGGTTGCGGCTTCCAGTAGTTCCTGTGCCTGCTGGTTGTATGCTTCGGTCATGTTGTTTCCCCTTTCGAGGGTGTTGTGTTGTGCGGGTTGCCCCGCCTTACGTTCTACACATAGTTTACCACATGTTTTTAGGGGTTTGCAACAATGAGGATGGTTGTTGTTGCTCCGGCGGTATTTACAGGGGCTACCCGCTCTGTTTACATCTCTTCTAGCTCTTCCAGCCAGGTTGGGTGGTGTACCTGCTGTAGTTGTCGTTGAGGTTGAGTTTCTTACTGTTTCTTTAGGGTGATTCGCCCAATATTTTTAATCAAGTGTTTCATGGTTGCTTGTTCCTCCAGGGTGAGATGGTTGCCACCGTTTTCTTTACTGCTAACCCCTAAAATTTCTAGGTACTGTTTTGCGAACTCTGCCGCGAACTCTTCTATATAGTAGAGGCGCTTGTATGGTTCCCGTGCCGGGTTGTCATAATCAATGCCTCCACCATAGAAATAGTTGTTGATAATTTCTTTGTTCTTATGGGCGGCGTAGATAGCATCTAGAGTGTCTTGGGCGTACCGCTCCGACCCTCTCGTATTGAGTAACTCGCGCAGGGTTTCTCGCCCGTTAAGGGTTATTCGCTTGGAGCTCCTAATGATAGCGATAGTAAGCGCTTTCACGTTACACAGCACCATTGAGGTGTAACCCCCATGCATATCATAAGCTTCTTTGACAAGGGGAGCCTGCGTGAATACTCCTAAGCTGTTCTGGCGTTTCAGTTCTGCATGTACAGTGCCGGTAATTGCTTCTACAGCGGAGGCGTATGTTTCGCTAGTGAGCATCTGGGGGTTCCTTTCTGTGTATTGGTGTGTTTCGCTTACTCAGGGGCTTTGAGATACGTAAAAGCGGTGGGCTGTGCGGGTTTCCTATTCTTTGGGATACCGCATAGCCCACCGCTTCAAAGAGATTTCAGCAGGTGTTATTCGCCGTTTTCCAACTCTTCCCATTCGCCTCGCAAACGTTCAAGAACATCCTGGGCGGTCTTGACGTTTTTCTGGGCTACGGTAGCCCGAACACTGGTGCTCTGAGCGTTTCCTGCGTCGCCCATGATTTCGTATGCGCCTTCTGCGTACACCCAGGCGAGGGCTTCGTTGTAGCCAGCGTGCTGTTCTACCTCCACCTTCAGCTTGCGTGCCTTACTGAGGCGTTCACGCTTCTTGCTGTTGGTGAGGGTGACCAGGTTCAGGTTGCCGCTCTGGAGGCGGAGTAGGTCGGTTGCGAGACGGTCGGAAGTGCTGGAGATGAGTCCGCTGATTTCGCGCTCCAGGTCATTGAGCTTGTTGGTCAGCTTATTGAGCTCGGTTGCGGCGTTCAGCAGTTCCTGTGCGGTGGTGTTTGACATGCTGTTTTCCCTTTCGAGGGTGTTGTGTTGTGCGGGTTGCCCCGCCTTACGTTCTACGCACAGTCTACCACATGTTTTTAGGGGTTTGCAACAACGAGGATGGTTGTTGTTGCTCCGGTGGTGTTTGCGGGGGTTACTCGCTCTGTTCGCATCTCTTCTAGCTCTTCCTTCCAGGTCGGGGTGGTGTACCTGCTGTGATTGTCGTTAGGGTTGTTTTTCTCGTTGATTCTTCTAACACGTCCGTATAGGTAGGAGAGAGCGAAGAGGCGGTTAATGTACTGGGCAGTGTCTTTAGCAATGAGAGTTACGACGGGGAAAGCGAACGTGATAACAGCACTCACCCAGGTGATTTGAGTTAGGGATAGCGTGAAAGCCCACGTTACTGCTTTTTCACTGAATCCTTCCGCTACTACGTACTCTACACAGTCGATGAGGAGCGTTGCTGTGGTGTAGAGGTAGGTTCCTGTTGTGGTGATGGCGGGGGCGGCTCCTAGCATTTTCCATACTGTGGGGATGGGTTTGGTGGTGTCAAGGTGGGCTGTGGTGCGGATTATGCACCACAGGTGGGTTAGTAGGAGCCAGGCACACCAGCTTGCGCAGGCGTAGTAGAGGATGTGTGGGGTGTTTGCGCCGGTGGCTTGCACTACGTCGGGGTAGGTTTGCTGTAGGTGCTGTACAGTGTTCATTTCCCTACTTCTTCCTTTCTGTTACGTGTTGAGTATTGTGGCGCTTTCCTTGAGGGTTTTGTTTGTGCCTGTGACGTTTCGTGATGGGTACAGGAGGGCGAGCGTTATTACGATGGGTGTTGCTGTGATGATGGTGCCGATACCGCCGATGAACGTTGCGAACATGTTCTGAATGTAGAACAAGGGTAGTGGCGGGAAGTCGCCTTCGTAGTTGATGAGTCGGGCACTGAGGGAGCAGATAGTAGGGTGGGTTCCCATGAACACTAAGAGCGCCCAGGCGTAGATGTTATCGCCACCGTTTCTACAGATGGGTGACTTTGCGATGCGGTGAAGCACACCCGTGAGATTGAAACCTGTGTATGCGTTAGCGGTAACAATGATGTACGGCAACACTAACGCAATACCTGTAATAAATGGTGCACCATACTCAAAGAGCACCAGTAGTATATGAAGAATGTTCACGGCTTGTACTGTCATGAGAATTGCCTTTCACTCGGGCGTTCCAGTTCTTCTTCTACACGTCGCCATGTCACCCATGTACACCGGGCGGGGTTCCCGGTTTCGATAGCGCCAATCTCCTGCCGGTATTCACGTTCATTAGCCCACGTCCGTCTGTTCAGGAAATGTAGATGTACGGTGAAGTTTGTTCCGACCCCAATGGTGAAGAGAGCGGCGTTTGAGATTACCCATGTCAGTAAGAGCTTAATGATGCCGACGTGCGCGCTTAGGAAACCAACTACTAGAATGTTAGCGGCTACCACTGTGAGGATGAAACATACACCAGCGGCTTCATGTGCCGCTAAAGCAAGCCGCATAGTGCGCTCCGTAGTGTTTATCCGCTTATCACGCCGGTTCGTCTTCCACGCATATAAAGCATAGGTGGCTACCGGCTGGATAGCGCTGAGAGCATAGGTGATGAGTATAAGCCGGAGGATGGTGTCTTCGTCTAGGGTGGGCATGTGTTCTTATTCCTTTCAGTATGGGTCTACCTAGTTGTTTCCAGGTGGTGTTAGTTGCTGGGTGTCTCGAGATGAGCTTTAATGTATTGCCATACAAACCCGCTGGGAAGAGGGTGGTCGCCCGCTTCCTGTTCTCCAGCTCGCCACCTAATATCTCTGGCGTTTTCTTCGTACCGTGCAACATGAACTTGTTTCAGCAAATATGCGAAAACCAGATTAAAACCAAAGGTTAGCATGTTTAGTGCGAATAGCTTACCGACCGGGAAAGTGGGACTGTCAGTCATGTTGAGCGCCCAGATGGTTACTAACGCAATATTGGCGCTCAACCATGAAACAAGGAAGGTACCCCAACCTATCCCGTAGAGTATTCGTGCTCTTTCCATTGCTTTAGGCGTGATGGCGGCATGCACCCGAGCGTGACTAGCCCTCCAAGCCATGAAGAAACCCATTGTTGCGGGTAGTACAAGAGTAAACGCACCAATGATGAACGGTACAGCGTCAGGGGTGATTCCCATTCCTAAGCTACCGCCCTTGCTGTCCAGCCGCTTACACGTGTGTCTACTCGCTCTATCTGTACGTTGCATACTAGCGCTGTGCTGTCCCAGGCGTTGCCGCTAATTTGGGTGATGCTGTAGTTGCTTCCATTGTGCGGAAACGTGTACCCGGCGTAGTAGCTGGTGATGAGTGATTCTAGATGGACAAGTGCTTTCTCTAGTCGCTCAGGGGGTAGTCCTTGTGGGATTTCCCATCGGGATTGGTTTGGTTTATCTGTGGCTGTGATGTTTGTGATGTCGTCGCCGCAGATGAGGGCATGGTCTAGCGTTCCATCTTCATTGAAGTACATATCGAGGGTTCCGTTCCACATGGGGGTGCTGTTTCCTTTGTTTTAGAGGTGCTTTTTAATCTGGTTGATTGTTTCTTCAGCTTCCTTGAGTTTCTGGAGGTGGCTGTTGAAGTAGTTTTCTAGAGCCATTTTAGCACCGCCGCTGATGTACTGGTTGCTGATTTCGACCGCTTCGTATGGAATGTTGGTGACGCTCTTTTGTGCCATGATGCTGATGTTCGCTAGGGTTTGCGCGTTGAGGCTTGCTCCGGCTGTCGTGTTGCGCGGGAGCGAGTTCCGTGCTTGTTCTGCTTTGGTCTGTAGCACCATGTACTGTCGTGTGATGTTATCTAGGGTGGTGTAGATACGTCCGACGCTGTAGACGAGGCGGGTTGCCATTTGGTGTGGGTTCCTTTCATTGCTGGGGGGGTGTAAAAGGGAGACTCTTCTCCGTTATCTCTATAATACCACATGTTTTTAACCTTTTGTTAATCTTAGGGGCACGCCTAGATGTATGTAGCATCACATTAAAAAATAACGACAAACAGTTTGCAAACCACTAAAAACATGTGGTACTATATAAATGTAGCGAGGGGGGAACCTCAAAAGCTACAGATTTAAACTTCCTACCGAAAGGGTTCACATCATGGCAAAGGTTCAGTTCCACGGCAACATCACCGGCGACGCAAACGCAAAGGCAACCTTCGACGCAATGTTCCACCAGTTCCTAAACAAGGGCAACGCAAACAACATGCACGTTTACGTTGATTCCATTGAACAGGACGGTGAGGTTGCTGTAGATGCAAACTTCATTCCCGCCGGTACCACTATTCCTGACCAGCCCATCATCTTCGCATACATCACCAACGATGAAGACGAGATGAAGTTCTTCACCGAAAACAACGGTAAGGTTATCAAGGTCAAGCACCTCAAGTACCTGCCGAACGAGGGTGCGGTAGAAGTAACCCTCTAAAAGCCCACAGGAGCCCCGCTAACCGAAAGGAAGGCGGGGCTTCCTCTATCCCCCTATCGTTTTCTTTTCCGCCTGTTGTGGGGCGGATTTTTTGTACCCGAATTGGCTGCGGAAAAACCATTGAAAATCTCACAGTGTGGAACAGGGCTTACGGAGCGCTCCGGGTGATACAATAGGTAATGTTTTAGCTACTTTGAGGAGGTACCTCTTGTGAAGTTTTTTCACCGGAAACAGCGCCCACCTGTAACAGACACGCCTGAGCCGTTGAAGGTGCTTGAGCAGTCTTTAACGCTTGCTGATGCGTTGCTTGTCTATTTTGAGACAGGCGGTAGTTATGTGAGCTTGCGAGGGGCGTTGATTCAGGCGAGGAAGAATCAGCGTGAGTCGGGTTCCGTTTTGATGAGCGATGAAGACCTGGTAGGTATTCGTCGTGAAACTTTGGTGGCGGTGAAGCTGTATCATGCGGGCGGTAATGTGCCGCCTGATGTCAGGTTGGAGAAGATTGTTACTTTTGAGAGGGTGTTTGACCGTATGCGTTCTGCTGATGTGATTGATGATGAAGATATTAAGGCTGGTTTACAGCTGATTGCGGATACCCGTAAGACGTTGGGTGATGCGGCTCCGAATATCATTGATTATCTTGACGATTTGGAGCTGTTGGTGTCTAAGGCGGGTAGGATTCGTCGTGATATTCGTGCCGGTGTTGCTAAGGAGGAGCGTCTTCGTGCTTCGGGTGATGATGGCTTGGATGCTGTTGTTGCCGCTAATGAGGATTTGGTGATTGAGCTAACCGACGTGGAAGCTAATATCAATGAAACGAAGGCGTTCTTGAAGAGTACTGAGGAGGCGTTTGCCGCTAACCGGGAGCTTCTTCGTGAGACGGAGCGTGCCCTGCGCCGTATTGCTGACACACGCACTAGCCAGAAACAGCGTGAGCTGGTTGCCGGTTTGGTGAGTAAGGTTGCTGATTCGGGGGATGCGACGGTGTTTAAGCGTCTTGCTGACCAGGCTGAGTCTCAGCTTGCGGGTATGCGTGAGGTTCAGGCTGGTGCTGAGGACAGGGTTATCAATAGCGAGTTTAGCCGCCTGCAAGCTAGTGAACGCCTTAATAAAGAGTTCCGTGCCGGTAAGGGGGAATAGTATCGGATGAGTGATTCCTCAACCTCACAGAAAGCTCTGGAGGCTGTTCATGGTTCAAGGTATGCGGGTGCCGCTCGGGTTCTCGGGTACGCTGATAAGCAAGCCGCCTGGCTAAAAGATGTAGAGCAACGTGAGCGGCGTGCGGAGCGGAAAGTAACCCGTAAGAAACGGCTCCGGCTTGCTGGTAAGGTAACGGCGTTCCTGGTTGTGTTTACTCTTATCATTGGTGTTATTATTGCCGCTGTTATGGGTATCGCGCATCTTTCACAAGAAGCTAGTAAGAACGCGCAGGTTGCCGCATCAGCTTCAGCGAGCGCCACACCATCTGCAACACCGTCGACAACCCCCTCTAGTACGCCATCTCCGTCGCCTACGTCTGCTTCACCTAAGCCATCCCCTAAACCTACTGAAAAGTGTCTTTCTCGTGAGGAACGTGTTGGTACTATCGGTGGAAGCCTGGAGAGTGAGTACTGCAAGACCCAGGAAAGTATGGCTAAAGCTAAGCATATGCTACAGGTAGCAATTCCTTTAATTGCTTTACTAGCACTACTCCCGGTTGCGCAGATTGGTGCCCGGACAGGCAATTTTGCCGGTACACTGGTTGCTTTCATTATTATCATTATTGTGGGTATGCTTCTTATGTATGCCGTTAATAATCTCTTGTAGGTTGAAGCCTTTATAAGGTGTTTTATGCACAAGCAAATACCCCTCAGAAACCTTTGAATTAGTTTCTGAGGGGTATTTCTTATTGCTACACCACCTGCTGTGTATGGTTAGGTGGTTTCTTTGCTTACGGTATTGGTGTCTGGGCTGTTGCCTGAGTCTTCCCCGCCGGTGCGACGTGCAAAGTCACGCATAGCTTTGAACGGTTGCATGTCTGTGATGGGTTGGTATAGCGGAATGTTCATAAAAATAAGGTCGGGCTCCTGCTTTTCTTCTTTCTCCCCTGCCGCGTTTTTCATGTCTGCAAGGAAGCGCTGGGCGGCGGCACGTTCAAGTTCCGGATTTGCGGGAACGAACAGAGTAAGGAACCTGCCGGTGAGCTCGTCCACGAGTAGGTAAGCGAAGAACGCGATAATGAACGTGCTCTTATAGATTTGCACCGCTTGCTCACCAATGAGAGGCATCGTCCAAGAGAGCAAGATAGGGAATACGATAATGCCGATTCCGAAGATGCTTATGCACGTGTTAGCGGCTTTACGTAGAGCCTCGGAGTCTTGGTTTGTGATGCCTGATTTGCGGGCTTGGTGAACAACCCTGGGGGTACTCCAGTGTGTTACGGCTCCGCTAATGAATCCTGGTGCGAGGAAGATTGTCAGGTACGCGATAAGCGCCTGAGTCGAGGGTTCTAAACTCACGGTTGCCTTCTTTCATGTAGTGGTTAATATGGGCTTCTTTAGAATAACACAAGCCCTTGGTAGGAAAATATCTGTTAGAGATGTTGAATAAAGATGTGCGCCCCAGCTGTAAAGAACTATAAACAGCTGGGGCGCACATCTTATATGGGTGTGTTACTGGAGGAGTGAACGCTTAACGGCGATTTCCTCCGAGAGCCCGGTGGTGAGGTGGTAGCGCATATCCTCCCACCCATCATAGTCTAGGGTATCGAGCACACTCAGTGAGGCGTAAGTGCTGAGAGAGTCAATGATTTCTACCAGCTCACGCGCTTTAGCTTCAATGAGCTCGAGGCGATTCAAATTCTCCTCACCAGAAATATCCTCACGCTGGGTAATAGCCAGAATTTCATCATTATTGATGCTTGCTTCCTGAGCGACCTTAATTGCCTCGTCGGTAAAGGTGTTTTCAGCCAGGTACTCATTTAGGGCGGCTTCAACATCTTCGGCGCGGTAAAGGTGTTCGGCGCTAATGGCGCGAAGAGCCCGGCGAACATCCCCAGTCTTTACAGTGTGGTCAAAGTGTCCGATACCAAGGTTTACCTGAGTGTATCGGATAAGGGCGCGTACCTTACTGTCATATCCTGTTGCCACGCGCTTGCCGGTACCGCTAATGTACATGTAGTTTTCGTAGAAGTTGCTCTGGCGCTCGTATGAGATATTGAATCGCTTGTCGATAAGGCGATAGAATCCATACCCCTTAGCGTCGACAAAGTAGCTTTCACCAAACAGAGTGTAGCGGCGCACACCCGTTTCAGCATCAATAGTTTCGCTTACGAACGCCTCTACATATTCCTTTACGGTTTTCATGGGTGGTAGTACCTTTCAGTAGGTGGTTTACGTTTTTCCTTAACTATCTATAGTTTACCACATGTTTTTAATGGTTTGCAAGCTTGATGGGGTGAACCCATAAAAGAAAGCACCCCTAGCAATTGATGAGAACTACCACAAAGGATTATCCTAACAATTACTAGGGGTGCTAAAAGAACATATGAGCGGGGACTCACTACTCGTCGCCAGTATTAAAGCCGGAGGTTACGTACCAGCCGTAACCGTAACCACCGAATCCATTCTTACCTTCATCACCAGAGCAGAGGGTTTTACGGCGACGGTTACCCGTGAAAGTGATAACAAAATCGCCATTATCCTCGTCGTCGTCATCGTCATACTCACCGCGAACACTGCGAACAGTAACGCCTTCAAGGTTTCCAAAATGGAAACTCAAAGAGGAATTGATTCCCCCACAGCACTCACACCCATTAATGGATTCCAAGGCAATTTTATATCCGTTATCGAGAGTCAATCGCTCAACACGCGGTTCACCCCAGCCACCTTCGTGGGTCACATCGGTGACGGTTCGCCCAATAAGAACCTCGTTAAGGTATTCCTCAAGGCGGCGCATACCGTAGAGGGCTTTCCCGGTGTAGGTGGGATACTTGTTGTTCTTACTGGTCATGGGGTGTTACCTTTCGTAGATTTAGTGCTCTTGATAGAGTGTTCTTTGCACGCCTGGTGGGACTCGAACCCACTATGCCCATCGGGGGCTCCGTCAAAACACGAACGGAATGTCTACCCATCCATCACAGGCGCGGTTTGTAAGTTTTGGTGTGCTCACGCTTAAAACAATGAGTTTTTGCACGTCTGCTTACATATCTATAATACCACATGTTCTTACTATTTGCAACACATTTAACTACTGCCCCTTATGGATTTTAGATTATTGCCTAGCACGCTACATGTGGGGCTAAAAGTGTTGTAGTAATGTGGTTATGCCACTCTTACTTACAGGCTTAGGCGAGGCGGCTTATGGGCGTTTTAAAGCCCCTGTAAACAAAACCAGTACAGGGGCTTTAAATATTTGCTTAATGGGAAGGTGCTGTATCTTTTACAGTACGCGGCGGGGAGTCGTCTTAGTAGACGGGGTGTCATACTTACCCTCGGTGTACTTGAGGAATAGAGCCATTGCGCCCAGGGCGGCGTATGCAAGACCAATGATGAGTGCGTACATACCGGCGGCGATAACAAAGGTTGCGATTACGATTTCCATTATGATTACACCTTTCGTTGAGTTGATAGAAATGGGGGGGGGGGGCTGGCTTACCCCTCGTTATACCTCAATATTACCACATGTTTTTAATGGTTTACAAATATGTCTAGCAAAATGGAGTCCCCACGCTTATACATTAGCAAAGAGCCCCGCACCCTACATGTTTAGTAGGGTGCGGGGTAGTATTGAGGGGTTAGCGGTAATCCTCGAACTTTTTGAGAAGTGCCCTGTTTAGGTCGCTGAAGTCCATCTCCGTGGCATAGTGTACGTTACCTTCTTCGTCAATTACGCCTTCACTCGAAACTTCGAGCGTGCGGTGGCTGTAGGGGAACCCGCCGCTAAGCCTGATACCAAGAATCTGCTTACACCTGAATCGGGAAACCTGAATATAGTCACCATACATGACCGTTTCCTTACCAATGCGGAGCTTCTTCTTGTTCGCGGTCAGGAACTCCATTACGTCTTGAATCTTGAGAGTGTCAGAAACGGTCATCTCGACAACATAGTCTTCCACCAGGTACATGATGAAAACCTTTCGAGTAGGTAGGTGTAGTGGGGTGGTTTGAAGGGGTTAGGGGGCAATCTCAAACTTTTCGAGAAGAGCGTCGGTCAGGTCGCTAAAGTCTTCGCTAGGAATGTAGTACTCGTTGTACTCTTCATCAATCATTGCCAAACTTGCAATTTCGAGTACCTTACCGCCCCATGAGTAGCGGTCATGGAACCTAATATTAAGTCCCTGTTCACCCTTGAGTCGGTGAACGTCGATAGACCCGTTGCCGGACGTGTACATGCACAAGCCACTATCAATGTTGTACTTACCGTTTGCGGGGAAAATATTAAGCTTCTCCCTATTCGCGGCAAGGAAGTCCTTTACTCCCTGAAGGGTAAGAGACTCGGGGACGGTCATGTATGCGTCAAATTCATCAATTCGGTGCATGGTTACAGTCCTTCCAATAGGGGGGGTAGAGTGTTGTTTGAGGGCTAGTGGATGTCAGTCTCAAACTTTTCGAGAAGAGCGTCGGTCAGGTCGTCAAAATCTTCACGGGGAATATTGTACTCGTTGCCCAGTTCGTCTTCCATGTCTTCACTCGAAATTTCGAGTACCTTGTATTTTCCGCTGGGTGCATTCTTTGGCGCAAGGTATCGCGCTTCAAAGGTGATACCAAGCATCTGCTCACCATTGAAGCGGGGAACCTGGAGGTAGTTATCCGACAGGTGCAATTCGTCATCAATACCGAGCTCATCCTTGTTTTTGGTAAGGAACTCGATTACGTCCTGAAACTCAAGAGCATCGGAGACAGTCATACGGGCATCGTAGTTATCAATCAGGTGCATGATTAAAACCTTTCGAGTAGGTAGGTAGTGGGCTTAGCTTTTGGGGCTTCCCCCTCGTTACACCTCAATATTACCACATGTTTTTAATGGTCTGCAAGTAAGGTAGATAGAGAGGAGCCCCAGTAATATAAACCGGGGCTCCTTAATCATGTTTACGTTCTTACGGGAGGGTTACCGTATCAAATAGGGCTACATAACCTGTTTTTGGTTATGGCTCCCTGTTTGATAGCCGCCGAAGTCCCTGCAACACCATATGTGTGGCAGTCCGCTAGTACGGTGGTCATCGCGGTAACCACTGGTGTAGTCGTTACCGGGGTAGAAATTTGTTGTACCCTAGCGGGGCTAAAGGGGGTTTTCACCCCCTTCTTTTTCCTTTTCGGAGTGGATGTGTTCTTTGTCCTGTCTTGACCGGGATACTTCAAAGAACGCCTAGCCACAGGGGTTTTCAAAGGAGCCTGTGGCTGAAGTTTGCTATTGTTGCCGCGCTTCTCCCTTGCCGTCGCCACCTTTTTAACAGCGCGGGCGGCAATATTAGCGGCGGCATTAACAACCCTATCCATCTTGCCGTGCTTAGGGCAGTCAGAAACCCTATGTTCAGGATGAGTAACGCTAGAGCCACACTTGTGACAGACCTGAGACGTGTTAGCCGCGTTCACAGAGACGACCCAGCCGCCATTCTGCTCAACGTAATGGGTCAGCCATTTAACAAGCTCGCCCCTGTTCCACCTGCCGGTTTGCATGGTGTTGCGCACCCAGCTCAGGTCTTCCACCGCCACAACAGCGTTATCAAAGAAGTGTGACAAATAAGCTATTTCCTGAGCGGCAAGGATAGCCAGCTCACGCTTCTTCCTCGACGCGGCTTCACGATGTAACTGAGCCTCTTCTAGCGCCGCTCTACGCGCCGGACGGTCATACAGAATCTTACGGGCTTTCTTACGGAGGGGGCGGACTTGCCGCTCAGAAGCGCGAACACTATTCCAGAGTGAATGAACACGCTGAGACAGCGTGGTTTCGTAAACTATCCGCCCAGTGGAGCTATTGATAACAGCAACGGTTACATAATTATTGATACCCACATCCACACCGAGAACATAATCACCCGAGAACTGAACGACGGGGTTATCGGTGGCAACCGTGAAAATAAAAACAGGCTGGTTATCCTCAATCTTGATGACAGGCAGGGTCACCTTACCCCCAGGGAAGCGAGTGTTATCGAAGGGGAAAATTAGCCGATACCATGCACCCTGAACCACCATTTTAAGAACAATCTCACCGTCCACAAACGGGTCATTCTCAATCACAGCGTAGCTACGGTCGGTGACTCCAAGGTTAATAAAATCCTCGCCATACGACGGTGGAGTAGCGTCCATAGTGCGCTTCCAGCCCTGACTTACATGCTTAGTGCTTTCTCCGTTTACCGCCTTAACACGTTCCTGCCATGAACGAAACGCCGTAACAGCATTATGGCGAACCAGCCACTCTTTACGTGACCTGCCTGTCTTGCTTTTGATAGGCACGCCAGTCTTCTTATCCTTGACTGGTTCGCCGTTCTTGTCTTTTTTGTCCGCCGCCAGAAACTCAGGCATGGTAACACCTGCCTGACGACCCGCCGTAGCCGCCTGAATAGCAGTAGCACGCGCCAAACCAGCCTCAAGTTCCGTATCGTTACGCGCAATGAACGTAGCGTAAGCCGAAATTCCCTGAACCTCTGTGACAAGCTGAGACAAAATAGTGGCGCTATCTAACAGCGTGCCATTCAAATCCATGACGTGAGTCGGACGTGCTGTGAATGCTTTATACGTCTGATTCTTAGCCAACGCCCCTCCTGTTCCTATAGTCATGGATTACTGTCAATGTGCCTAATATTACCCATATTAAATCATGTGTGCAATATTAACAAACTTGGCGACAGTCGTCTACCCACACTTTGAGAGCTTCGTGAGACTTCAGGACTCCCGCTTCGTAACCATCGTCAAAAGCTTCTAGCGCTTCACGCAAAAGGTGGTAACGTTGCTCAATATCACGGATTACTTCATTCTGTGCTCTTATAGAGTCAAAGAACGCATCCTCCGTAAGAACAGCGCCATCATTCTCCGCAAACCTCACCATGCATGTCGAGGTTTTATTTTCAAGCTCTTCTAGAAAAACAAGAAGCCGGAAGATAGCTCGCCAGGGTGGTTCAGCCACGCCAGGCACAGAGATGAGTTTTGTGTGGTCGGGGTCGGCTAGAATCTTGTCTTTAAGCTCTACAGCTTCTTTATGGAGCGCTACTACGCCAGCATGCCAGTTGCTGAGAGTACCGCCGTTGAGCGTGTGTACAGCTTCTTTAAATACCGTGAGTTCTTTGTTGTTCATCATGTCGGGGTTCCTTTCGTTGTAGATGCTAGTGTATTGTGGCGCTAGTTAATGTGCCGCTCCTTCCATGCCCGGCGATACAGAATATAAGCTTCAACGCCGGTTCCGTAACCATCTTTAAATGCTTGGAGTGACTTCTTTATATTGCGGATGTTCCTGCCGTAAGCCGCGAGCTGGTTACCTGCCCACACTTTAACTAATTCAAGGTCGTTATGGTCTTTGGTTTCCATGATGTCGCGTTGAGCTTTGTTACGCTCCCGCTCAATCAAGGGAATGAGTGCTTGAATATCGCGGATGATAAATTGAGTTACCTGGAGAGGTGAAAGATTCTGACAAATATCTCCGCACTCAATGGCGACGTACCCCCTATAGTCCTTCTGGAGGTAGCGCTCTAGCTTGTGTGCTTTGTTGAGCATCATCTTTAGCTTGGTGATGTACTTGTCGTATCGCACGGTAAGCTTTTCAACAGCCTGGAGCTTGAAAGTTTCAAAGTCAGTGTTGTTCATGTTGTAGGTTCCTTACATTGAGGGGGGTTGCAACTGAAAGCCCTGTACCCCACACGTTTGGTGGGGTGCGGGCTGGGTTTAGTGGTTAGGCGTTGTGGCGGGTGAGCCATTCGCGGGTTGCCTGCCAGTATGCGGTAACGCCTGCCTGGTAGCTTTCATTGAACGCTTCCAGGGGCTTGTTCAGGATGCCAATTTCCCATTCGTAGGTTTCCGCTACGCGGGTGTTTGCGTATGCTTCATGGGTTTCAACTTCCTTAGCGTCGTGGGAGTTGAGGATTACGGCTTCGGTTCGCGCCATTTCAAGCTCAATCTGACGGGTAGTGTCCTCGATGGAGCTAATAGTCATTTCAATAACGGTGGCAGGGCTGTACACCTCAATAAATCCGGTGGCTTCCACCTGGGGCATCATGGGTACCTGTGCGCCGGGGTTGGAGGCAAACTGTGCCTGGTATTCGCGCGCCTTGTTGCACATTTCGTCCAGAGCAGTAAGGTGCTTGCAGAACATTGCTACGATGCGGTGCTGTGCGTCCGCTTTGATAGCGGTGAGGGTAGCGGTTGCCATGATGTATGCCCTTTCGGTAGGAAGTTTAAATTTGTAGCTTTGGAGCTTTCCTTTCAGCTCCTCGCTACATTCCAATAGTACCACATGTTTTTAGTGGTATGCAAATCAAGCCTCCCTATCGTGTTCCAACAGGGAGGCTTATAAAATTTTCGGCTTAGAAGCCGTAGCGTACCTTAAACTCGTAGGTTGCCTGACCGTAAGCAATAACGCCCTGCTCGTAACCTTCCTTGAGAGCATTGAGCGGCTTTTCAAGGTTATCAATATGCCAGTCAAACTCAGCCAGCTTACGGTTTACCATGATGTTGTGGATTTCAATATCTGAGGTTACAACAGAGCCGTCAATATTGCGTACCAGGCGGTTACGCACAGGTTCCACCTGACGCACCTGGTCTTTAATGTCATCGATGGTCTTATCAACAACAAGGAACGGGGTGTAAGATTCGGCAAACTGGTCGTTGATTTCCGCCAGGATGGGCTCGTGTGCCTCCGGGTCGTTTTCGAGCTTGCTCATGAGCTCGCGGGCATCGGTAAGCATGTTGTTCAGCTTGGTGAGGCGTTCGTTGAAACGTGCGGTAGCGGTTTCGTATGCCTGTGCCTTGATAGCGTGGAACTTGGTGTTTGCCATGATGTGACCCTTTCGGTAGTAAAAACATGCGGTGTAGCTTTTGGGGTTTCCCCCTCGCTACATTTCAATAGTACCACATGTTTTTAGTGGTTTGCAAGCCGGTGGGTGAACGAGTGTTATCCCGCCCAGATTTCTTTAATCCAGGCGGGATAAAAACACTACATATGAGCTTTACACGTTAGCTGAGGCGATAACCTTCAACATCTCGGCAAAATCATTAACGATTCGCTGAACCTCCCCCATGTGAGCATCTAGCGGCTTAGGGGTAACCTTCTTCAGGTAATCCTTTAAAACGCGGAAACGGTAAAGGTTGCCGTTTTCACTCACCAGGTCGATTGCCTTAGCACGCAGGCGTAGAATGTCAAAAAGCTCATAGTCTACACCAGCTTCAATCGCATCCAGCTCATTGCATAGGGTATACAGGTTTCCGTACTGCCAGGCGGTAGTTCCACGGTGTTCGACCATCAATGCCGGGTCGCTACAGGGAATGACGGTGTATTCGTGAACCTTATCCTCGGAGCCGTCAGCACGAACAATATACACACCCATGCGGTAGTGGTATTCAAAGGTACACTGTGCGCGTTCCTCACTAGAGTCACAACCGTAACCGTTATACCCATCCTCATGCTCTGCCTTAACATACAAGGTTTCAGGTTCACCAGTATCAAGGTTACGTACAGAAATATGGGTTTTAGAGCCTGACTTAGCCTGAATATACTCCCAGCCGTCGTCGGTACTAACCATAAGAATGTCGTTAAGGTGCAGGCTGAGGTGGTAAGCGTGCGGGATTTCAGTTTCCAGGTGAACGAACTTACCCGGCTTATACCCTGACGCTTCCACACGTCCCAGGAAGTGGTCTACACGTTCCTGCTCCTCAGCCGCCAGAGGCTCAATGATGCTGGAAGCGGTTTCGTAAGCGGCGAGAGAGGTAACCAAGCGTTGCTCCAACAGGTGCTGTACCTGCTCAACAACACCTTCAACCTCGCCAGGCTGTACAGCATGAATAGCCCCTAGCGCCCCACCTGCGGGGCTTTTAAGGGTTTCGGGCACCTTGATGTCACCCAGGGTTTCACATGCGCCCTGTAGAGCTTCCATATACCCGTGCGGGTCTACACCAGGCGCGTCCTTCACGAAATGCTTTACGACCCGCACCTCAGATACAGGGGGTACATACACCATCTTGCCACCAGTCCACTTACGGGTCTGGTGTAACACGTGAATAGTAACCGACTCACCTGCCTCATTCACCTCCGCGTGCTCGGTGAGGGTGGTCAGAATGTTTTCCTTACCTGGCGGGGAGGTGAGGTTAGCACTATGCTCATCCGACAGGCTCAGTACAGTATAGAGAGTGTACTGCTTGTCGTTTGGGTTATAGGTGACGAGCAGGTCGCCAGGATTCAGGTTTCCGGTAGTGGAAGTAGACATGGAGGGTTTTCTACCTTTCATAGTGAAGGTTGTGTGCAAACCCCTCCAAGGTTACCGGCTAAGCAGTTTTCCTGGAGGGGTACCTGTAGGCTTGAGGGGTTTAGATGTCGCGGAGCTTAGCGAAAGCACCCACGGTCACAAAGAGGCTCGTACCGAACATGCTATCCTCTTCTACAAAAAACTTGAGGTCGGTACCCGCAATGTCGTCGTCAAACATATGCTGGTGCATCTGGAAAACAGCCTCTTCACACTCCTCGAAACCTGCGGTGATTTCCTGGACGTTTTCGAGCATGTGTCCAGTCTTCGGGTTTCGCTCTTCGATAGCGACCTGTACGGTGCCACCATCAGCGTCCATGAAGCTGAACTTTGCTTCATCGTCGCGATGGTTATCAACATGCCAGGCGGTCATAAACTTTGCCGTATCCACAACATGCTTCACGAGCTCATCATAAGTGTGACCCGCAATGGGGTCAATGTCTACGCAAAACTCGACGGGGTTGTGGTTTTTGGTGGTTTCAATGATGTGGGTCATGGTTAGTATTACCTTTCAATGTGTCATGTGTGTGTCAATGGGGCATACCCCAGCAATTAAGATACCCCCATACTACCACATGTTTTTACTGTTTGTAAATTATAGGGCAGTATGGGGGTACTAGATGCTTGGGTAAGTTAGTCGCCTACAAGAAGGTTGAGAGAGCGGAGCGCATTCATTGCCTGCTTAGCGGTAACATACTTTTCCATGACGTACTTCCAATCGCCTGCCTCAGTGTTACCTTCAAGCTGGGCAACTTCTGCCTTAACTTCCGTCAGGGCTTCTACCAGCAGACCCGGCGCGCCGTAAACCTTCTTTTCAAGGTGACCTGCCGAGCGCAGTGCGACATCTACATCTAGCATGAAGGTGGTGTAGTCGGTCGGTGCGCCAATGAGAGCGGTGTTTGCCATGTTTGAAACCCTTTCGGTAGAGAAACAAGAGGTGTAGCTTTCTAGGGGTTGCCCCCCTCGCTACATTTATATAGTACCACATGTTTTTAGTGGTTTGCAATCTGTGGGGTTGCCGCCCACCGATTTAAACGAAGGGTGGGGTAAATCAGCAGTTTCAGATAATGGATACAAAGCATGAAATTATTCCTATTTTTCGTGCTTTGTATTCATTGGGTGCATGGTATTATGTGAGCACTGAGGAACTCGTAAACGGGTTCAAGACGCAAGATATAACGAGGTGGAAAGCATGATTAAGCGTAAGTTCACTACTGTGACACAACTTCATGAGAAAAATAATCAAGACATTATCGATTATTTTGAGAGTGCTCGTGGAACTTACGCGCAGGCTCAGCGGAAAACTTTCTACGCTATCAGAAACAGCCCTGATTTTAACAAATCTACCTACAACACCCATCTTCAAAAAACTTACGGCGTTCTGAAACGAACAGCGAACTCCATTATTGCGGATGCGCAAGGTCAGCTCAACGCGCTAAAAGAGTTGATGGCTTATGAGCAAAAGCAATTAACCCTCAAAATCAAAGTCCTAGAAGCCAATATCCATGTTCTAGAGGTTAGAAAGTCCGCGCTAAAGACGGGTTCACCTGTCTGTCTAGGTAAGTACCGAAACCTTAAACGGAAGCTCGTCGCTCAGAAAAGTAAGCTCAATAAGCTGAAGCAAAAATCCGCAAACTTGAGCTACCAGATAGAATCTGGTCGATACAAAATCTGCTTTGGTAGCAAGAAGCTCTTACAAACCGATTACCAAGCTTTTATAGATAGACGCGACGCTCATATGTCGTTTATTGGCTCGAAGAGTGAAGCATCAGGTAACCAAATCTTACATTTGCGGTTCAATCCGCGAAATAATCAGTTTGAACTGAGGTTGCGCAAGGACATCGGTGGCTTCAAGAACGCTAAGGATAAATACGTTTATGGTCGCGTTTACTTTAACCACCACAAAAAGTGGATTAAAGAGGCACTCCGTAACCACAGTAGCCCATTGAGTTACAAAATCATTAAGAAGCGTGGGCGCTTCTACCTTTACTGCACCTTTGAAATTCAGATGGACAAGAGCGACTTCCAGACACGCGCCACACATGGAACCATTGGACTAGACTTCAACAAGGGCTTCGTAACCATCGCGGAAACCAACCTGTACGGGCACCTAACCGACACTCAACTCCTACCCTATCGCTTCAAAGCAGGAAGCAAAACCACCACAGATTTAGAGGCAATTGCGACAGTAGCTGTGAAGCGCGCCCTAGCGTCTGGGAAGGATATCTGTGTTGAGAACCTTGACTTTAGGGGTAAAAGGGCAAGCACTCAAAGTAAAACAGGGAGGAAATACAACGAGATGCTACACTCACTTGCCTATCGGCAATTCGTGGACAAAATCGAACAACGCGCCTACCGTTATGCGGTATCTGTAAGGCGCGTAAACCCCGCGTGGACATCATGGTTAGCGAAGCAACTCTACTGCCCAGTAATGAAACTAAACACTCATGTTGGTGCCGCATACGTTATCGCACGACGTGGACAAGGCTACAAGGATAGCGTAAAATAGACCCATATACAGCCTTATACAGATGTAGTCACGCAAGGCAGTGGCGCATCTCCCTTTAAGGCAGTGTTCTTATTAGAAGCATAAGCGACAAGTCTGGTTGCGTGGCTCTTTAGTCGAAACCCGGTGAGCTTATGTGGAGTAGGTTAGCCGTAAGACCTTGGGTTGAAAAACCCTAAAATTGACCTAGAAATAATGGGACGCGGTTTCGTGTTTTTTCGTTATTCCCAGTTACGGTAAGAAAATTGCCAGGCGTATGGGTGAACATCTCTAAGAGCCACAGGAGGGACTCTTCACTCTGCGGGTCACGCCCAGCCGCCTTACAGGTCTTCGTAAAATTACCCAAAATCAGGTGTGTAAGCGAAAGACGGCGACCCGTTTCAAGCGTCCACTCTAAAGCCAATGCCGTCTCAGGGTCATTGGCAATGCGTAACGCCCAGTCGATGCGCTCGCGTCGAAAACGCTCCCCTGAAGCTGTGAAGGGTATATGAGTAACAGACCAGCACCAGAACCGCTTACAGCTTTCCCTGTGCGGTTCACTCTCGCCGCAGTCACAGATACTAGGGCTTAGATGTTTGAATCCCTCTAGGGGCTCCGTACAGCGCGGGAACAGGGCTTCAAGAATATCATCCACCGTCCGGGTGGGGTTTGTAATGTTTTCAGTCATGGCAGAAACCTTTCAGATTCAACGGTTAATTATTTTCCCTCCTAGATGTTTTAGATAGGAGGGTATAAAAAAGGTGGGGCACCCGAGATGACGTAAAACTGTACGCCATTTACTAGAGCGCCCCACCACAGCATCATATTAGATGCTTACAAGCTTCACTGTTAGACGGTAAGCTCCAGGGGCTCCGCACCGCCATATCGGAGAGCTACGCCACCACCATTCTCACCCAGGAAAGTAACCTGCGGCTCCACCTCAATCTCAGAGGTAGTTACAAACAGGGAAACAATATCCAAGGTAACCTGCGAACCAATGAAGAACTCAACGTCCACAGTAGTGTCTTCGAGGTGCATCTTACCAAACAGAGACGGGAAAGAAACACCAACCAGACCTGATACATCCTCATCCTTGCGGAGGGTAAGGTCGGAGAGGGTAATGGTCTTCTTAGCGGCGGCTTCAACAGAATCAACCGGCAAAGAACCAGTAAAGGTGCCCTCGATAGAGAAGTCAGAAATGAAAATAGAGGAATTGCTCATAATAAGCTCCTAATAACGGTTGTGAGAAAGAAAATTCGAGCAAGCAGGTTTACTAGCTCGAGGTGTCCGCTAACATCAGGCACAACCTACTGTAACACATGTTTTTCTCTGTTTTCAAATCGGCGCGGCAAAATATACCACACCCTGATGGAAACACATTAGAGAAGGCACCCCTATATCTAAGTAAGGGGTGCCTTCTCTAAATGAAAACAGACTAAATTAACAAGTTCCTCAGCTTACACAAACCGAGGGATAAAAGCTGTACGGTACACAATAAACAGCTGGTTACTCAGACTTACGCTTCGTGTAACCGTAAGCTACAGCGGCTAGACCCGCCAGAACAGCGGCGCTAATACCAGCGATAAGCCCCACATTCACCGTAGAGTCTTCATCGTGACCAGTCTTAGCCTCTACAGGCTTACCCGGCTCAGCAGGCTTTGTAACGTCAGGTACGGGCGTAACAGACGGTGTTACCGCTGGGGTGGTTGCCTCGGGGGTGGGTGTTACGGTAGCGGGTGGCTCCTCAGTCTTAGGAGTCTCGCTAGGAGTAACAGACGGGGTTACAGACGGCTCCGGGGTAGGTTCCTCAGTCTTAGGAGCCGGGGTAGGCACCTCGGTCGGTGTTGGGGTTACAACCGGAACAGGAGGAACCTCAGACGGGGTGGGAGTAGGAGCCGGAGTTTCTACAGGGGTAGGAGTTGCAGACGGGGTGGGTACAGCCTCCGGCTTCACATACACGCTGTAATCACAGCTGTGCTCATTGTTGCCGTCGCGAACATAAGAAGTTTCACCGTCTCCAATATGCCCGAGGACAGTCTCGTAGGCGGCGAAGGTTGGGTCAATATTACCCTTAGTGCGGATGTAGTCATCCACCGTCCACTTTGATGAATCAACCAGATGGCTCGTGTCTACACCAGCCGCCAGACGAGGAGCACGGCGCGCGTCAAGCCCGCCCATAGCATTAACGCCATCATCCTTATGGGACGCACCAATGTTCCACGCCAAATAAGGAACATTCTTAGCGAGGATAGGCTGAGCCGCCAGGTGGTCAGTAGGAACAACACGAAGGAAATCCTTGAAACGTGGGAGCAGTTCCTTCAGTGTGTAGGTAGCACCCGTAACTTCACCCGCAATATCAGATGCTTTCAATGTGGATACGGTAATGGTCTTTGTCTCACCGGGTGCAATGTTCACCTCGGGGAGCTCGACCTTCTGCCCTTCCTTGTAGAACTCGAGGTAGATGTTTGTATCATTGTTAGCCTGTATAGCTTCACGATACGCATCACCCGAAAGTTCCTTGTACGACGGGTACGTGGGCTGGTTAGCGGTTGTAGCCAGGTAAGGAGTGTCGTTCGTGTACGTAAAAGTAACTTCACCCTCAGCACCGGGCTTCACAGTAACGGGGCTGTCCTTCGTGGAACCCAGAGTGCCGATAGTGGTGGAGGCGTTACTTTCACCACAGGAACCTTTAGGTGTTGTAAGCGGGGAACTCCAGTTAATCTGCTGGGTGATAGTGGAACCGTCTTCAGCTTCAACAGTGAACGGAAGACGTACCCAGCCGAGATAGCTATTCGGGATAGGCATGGTAATCACGCCGTTCTCGTCAGCGGTGAAAGTCATACCGCTGTAGCTAATGCTCTTCTCGGGCTCCTTACTGAATACGGGGATATTGCCGTGCATCCCGTCCAGCCCGTTGGTACCGAAACCAATCCTCAGAGTGTCTGGCTTAATCTTGGTTCCGATAAGGTCTTGAACGTTTACCTTATAGGTGGTTACGCCGCCCTGACCCTGAGCAGGAATCTTAGAGTCCTTCACGTTCCAGTTCACAAACTCCTGCCAGGTGAGCGTGTCACCCGAAACAGTGAAGTCCTGCGCGGTGAGGTTTACCGTAGTGTTGCTTACACCAGCGGTGGTGGAGGTTGCAGATGTTTCTGCGTTAGCGGCTGTCATAACCGCCGGAATGGTTGCGCCTCCGATGATGAGTGGGAGGGCGAGCAGAGCGCCTGCTTGACGCTTCACAGTTTTCTTACGTGCCATTAAGAGACACTTCTCCTTCGTGAGAAAATACACCCCCCCCCCCGCCAAAATTACTTAGCGGTTTAAATTGGGGGCGGAGCGTCTTTCGCTCACCCACAATATAGCGCAAATCTGTCCGCATTGCTACACCCCCGCTTTTCTTCTTCCTTCTTTTTCTTTTTTAAAAACGATAGCCGACCGACTCTCAGCGCCGTGTCGATGGACAAACCCCACGACGCTAGTGCGTCAATCCATCTCCAAACCTAGTCGTAGTGCCCGGTGACTTTTTGGTCGAAACGGCACCCGCTCTTTAATCTAATCCACTATCTATAGTGCAACCCCCACAAAACAGCCCAAAAACCCCGACAATTCAAGGTAAAACAGGGCACCCGACAGGAGAGTTATTTACCGAAAAGTCACCCAAATCGGAGTTATCGACGGAAAAGTCACTCCCAAAAAGTCACAGTTATCGACCGAAAAGTCACCGCTACCGACCAGAAAGTCACAGCGGTTCCGACGGAAAAACCACCCATCGTAGCGAGGGTGGCTTGAGTTATTTACCGAAAAGTCACACCAGTACGGTGGGGTAATTTCCGGGGGTTATGGTCAGGTAAATCACATGGTTTTATGACCTGTTGGTGCGTTATCGACCGGAAAGTCACGGGCGGTTTACTGATACCGGGTGAGGTTATTTACGGAAAAGTCACTACCCCTTATTGGCGCGCTTACCGTCGATGTACTAAAGCTGATACCTACTAGCGGCAGGTGATGGTGTAGTTGTCGGTGTCGAGAATATAGTGATGCCTCTGGCAGGAATATCTACCCCAGCCAGAGGCATCACTGGTAACGGTATGCGGTTAGATGTTGAGGTGTATATGTTTCCCCGGCGGGAACTGTACCCCGTCGCCCGCCGTGAGCTCACGTGCAAGTTCTAGTAACCCATCTGGGGTTTCCGTCTTCCAGGGGTCTTGCACGGGCGTTAGAACGGTATCTATAGCTTTTATAATGTGTACTGCGCGGTGCTTATCCAGTACACACATTTTCGGGCGTTCTTTCCAGTAAGGGCTAATAGTTGTAACTTTCAGTAAGGTAAACATGCTATCTAGCCGTTCACAGTTAAAAAACACGCCATTATCTTCCTTGTCGTAGAGAGCCACCCCAGAACATTCATTGCTGACATATTTACCGATGAAGTGCTTAAAGGTTTCTTCACCGAAAATATTTTTAAGAACTTCAAGGAAATCAGGGCTCTGAAAATTGCTGGTATGTACCACAACCATTGCTGTGACTGGTTTCAGATGCTTTACGAGGTTCTTCCCGCCTAGCTTTTCGATAGCTTCTTGCATAACCCCCAGTTTCCACCGTGTCGGGTTGGCGAGGTTCAGTTTCCCTAACCGGGCACACCATACCCGTTCAATCCCTTTTAGGGGCTGTTCAAGCTCCTCAGCCCCAGGTAGCGGGGTGTTGTCTTCGGCGGGGATTCTGAGCTCCTGTTTCGGGATACGGTAGAGCAGATAGTTACTGTAGATGGCGGGCTGAATGAATGTAACCCATGTACCAAGTAGGTGCGGCTCGTTGGCGGATAGGGTGGCTGGACTATTGTTCCAGAACGCTCCGGACAAGCTTATTGATGAGGTGGTCATTATCTGTGTTCCTTTCTTCCCATTCCGGGTAGCAGAGCTCGCGGATGACCTCTGTCAGGGTTTCTTCTTTGCCTGCCTTCCAGGGCTCCTGCACTGGGGTGAGGCATTGATTGAATTGTTTCAGAATGTCCTGCACGTCAGGATTATCTAGTGTCTCAATGGGGTTTTCGGGCACTGTGGTGTGGATGATGATTTGGGTGTATCTTTGCCCGCTGGTTATACACTCAAGCCGGAGGCGTGGTTTTACGGCAACCCTAAAGAAACCATCATGTGTTAGCTCCCGCTCAACGTTTCGTCCGAGGTCGTCGCTTTCTTTGATTCGGTTGATAAGTTCCACTACCTTGTCCTTCTCGGGCGCGTTTAGGTCAATGGTGATGTAGAACTTACAAGCACCTGCGCCCCTAATTAGGGGTACTGTGTCGACGCGCCAGCGTGTAATATCCAGTCCGAGCTCTTCAAGTTTATGCCGCCATAACGGTTCGTTCTTCTGTAGCTCCTGCTCCGTCGCCTGCAAAGTTACCCCAAACGGCGACCTGAGCTTACTGTGCAGAGAGAACGGGTCATCCATAACGCAGAGAGTGTGTGCAACTATCATGTTCGGTTTGACGGCGGTAACCCAAGCCACAATGTCTTCGTAGGCGGCGCTTTGAGCGAGTATGGCGGTCTGTTTGTAATCGCGCATATCAATGTACATTACAGTTCTCCTAGTTCAGGTTCGTTGTAGAGTTCTTTAATGACATCGGTGAGGGTTTCCTTACTGTAGGCTTTCCAGGGCTCCTGTACTGGGGTTAAGCACCTGTTGAATTGTTTTAGGACTTCTTGCACATCAGGGTTATCGAGTGGGTTGCCCACGTATTCCCAAGATGACGCTGAGATGATGATTTGCGCATACCCATCTTCGGCATAGGGGATGGAGATAGAAATATCTGGATTCTTGGGTGTAGTGAAAAAACCTCTCCTCAGTTTAGTTGCCCGCTTATCCCAGTTTTCTTCAAGGGGAGTACCTATCTTATTGAGTAGTTTTAACACCGCTTCGTTTTCAGGAGCGTTAAGCGATACGGTCACGTAAAAGTTGCAGTCCAAACCTTCATTTAGTAACGCACATGAGTGGATGCGCCAGCGGGTAACATCCAGCCCAAGCTCATCTATTTTGTTGCGCCAGGCTGGTTCAGCTTCCTCTAGCATCTGAATAGTTGATTTGCGACTGTAATCATTACCAGGTATCTTCAAACGCCGTTCTGAGTGGAATTTTATAAGCGCTAGAAAGATGTCCTCCATAAAGCAGAGAGTGTGCTCAACATCCATGTTTGGCTTGATGCAGGTAAACCATTCTTCAAACTCATCATGCTGAGCGTGTACCCAACTGTTTAGGTCGCTGATGTTGTCGCGAATGTCAATGTGTAGAGCCATGTTCTGTCCTGTCTTCCTGTTAGATGATGCCTCGGGTGCGGGCGGTCATTTCAAGGATAGCCTTATTGGGCTTGTCCTTCCTGAGTCCCTTACTGAAGAACTGTTCAGCTGTGATTCCATGTGCTACGTAGAGGTAATTGAGGTACCAGAGCACTTCGTTGGTTGGGTCGTCAAAGGAAGCAGGGCGGTTGAAGTTTTTTAGCTCCGCTACTAGGCGCTGGAAACCACGCATCTGCTTTACTTGCTCCACAGGGATGGTGAGGTTTTCATCGAATATGGCTTGCCCGGTGGTTTCCTCGCTGACACATGCTTCGTTAAGTTCGATGATGCGGTTCGCCATGCACTCCTCCATAAACGTGTATGGGGCGGTTTCTAGAAGCGTAGGCGTATCGAGAGTGTTACCTTCAAGGCGTGCGAAGTATTGTAACGCTACAGGGTCTGCGAGAAGATACAGGGCGTAGTAGAACATGCATTTACAATGCTCCTTCTGTTTCTTGTGCAGGGCGGATGCTAGGCATAAGGTCACCTCATCAGGTGGGGTTGCTTCTTTGAGCGCTTTAGCGGTGTGAGCAAGGTACCACACGTGTTTATGTTCATCTAGTGTGCCCCACATTTTTTGGGGTGTTGCCGCTTTAAGGAGCCACGGGTGCTCCTTGTTGTTTTTGAGTGGCTGGGTCTTACTTAAGCCCCATTCAAGGGCGCCTATTTCAAGTAGCTTTGTTGCGGCGTTTACCTCACCAGCACTAACACAGGTCAGATTAACCTCCGTGTCGCCACCGAACACGCTCGGATTGACAGTTCCAGCTTTGATGAGACGCGCTGAACCTGTCACATATACGTTATCCGTGTTCGTGCCTTCTACGTAACCGTTTTCTTCTACCCAAATCTCGTGATGCTCCCCGCCGCGCACAACAGCGTTATCGCTCAGGACACACCGTGAAATGGGGTGTTCACAGGTGAAAAGAGCGTCTGTAGCATATGCGTTACCGTACATTGCGAGGCAACTATCCTCACCTTTCCCAGCTTTCAGCGTTACGGTCGGTGTGACGCGCGCTTTATTATAGATGTAAGCCTCGCCAGTAAAATCCTCAGCCACCTCAACAATGCCAGTACTAGGGAAGCCGTCAAAGTTATCCACACCGGGGGCAAAGAAGCCGTGTTTAGGTATCGTCAGCTCGTTTTTACCTACGACCTGCGTCTCATCGGTTCCATATGCCACAGATATTTTTCGCTCCAGGGTGACGTTTACGCCACCCCTAAGAGAAAGCCCAATGTGGATGTTTACACCTCTCTTAACGGGAAGCTTGGTTAGGGTGAGCGTCTTTTTTCTGGTCATATTTTGTGCCTTTCTGTGTAAAGCGGGTTAGATGATACCTCGTGTGCGGGCGGTCATCTCTAAGATGCTACGGTCTGGGGAGCCGTAATCGAGGAACTGGTCAGGTGTGATGTTGTGAGCGACTTGCAGGTAGTTGAGGTACCACATCAGTTCGTTAGATTCTGGTTCCCTAGCTTTTTTGAACTTTTGCAAATCCTTTAGTACGCACCTAAATCTTTCTGTTCGTGAAATTTCCTGATAGGGGATGGTAAGGTTTTCGAGAAACACGTCCTGCGGGTAGAGTTCCCGGGTACCAAACGCTTCTTTTAGCTCAATAATACGGTGTGACATGCTGTCTTCCAGAGTCCTGTACCCGACGGAAGATAGTGGGTGAGATGCGTCAGGCTTGTTACCTTCTAGACGTGAGAAATAATGCAACGCTAGAGGGTCAGCAAGCAGGTACAAGCCGTAGTAGAACATGCATTTACAATGCTCCTTTTGTTTCTTGTGCAGGGTGGAAGCTAAGCATAAGGTCGCCTCATCAGGTTCGGGTGCTTCCTGTAGAGCCAGCGCCACATTATAGATGTAAGAATAGTTTCCCCAAGTATATGGGAGTGTATCCCACATATCTTGGGGTGTTTCCAACATTGTAGTAAGCTCGCGGGGAGGCGTATGGGCACGCCTAATAAACGGTTGAGTATCGCTCAGGTTCCAGGAAAGCTGTGATATAGCCATTAGCTTTGTTGCGGCGTTCTTCGTGCCTTTGCTAACCCTAGCGAAATTAACCTCAGCGTCGCTACCGAAAATACTTGCCGTAACGTCGGGTACGTTAATGAGTCGTGCCCTATCTGTCACATACACACAGTCTGTAGATGAGTTTTCCACATACCCGTTTTCGTTCGCACGTAGCTCCCGGTGTCGTCCACCCCTAACGATGGCGTTACCGTCAAGGTGTGTAACGTCTATCCCGTACCCTGTAACGATGGTTGCGTCCGTAATATACGAGTTGCCGGTCATTGCCAAAATATACCCTCTTTCGCCGCACTGCAAATTCACGGTGGGCGTGATACGGGCATTATCAAAAATAAGTGCGGAACCAGAAAAACTATCGCTAACCTCTACAGCACCTTCATCAGGGAAGCCTTCAAAGTTTTCAGGGCTCGCGGCAAAAAACCCGTGTTCGGGTAGTGATGCCCCGTTACCGTTTGTGATTTCGTCAATGGTGCCGGTAATTACAGATTCTGCTGTTCCATACACTACGGTTGCGCCGTCCACAAGACTTACGCCGTTTCGTTCGAGAACAGGGGTTAGCTTGAGTGTTTTCTTGTTGGTCATGTTAGTGCTTCTTTCTTTACGGTTATGGTGCTCTATAAGGCACGTCGGGTTGAAGATGTGCGGTAACCCCTGATGTAGATTCAATTCCACGTCGGGGGTTACTTACCGTCGAATGGGCGGGTTAGAGGTTCGGGAAGAACGTCATACTGAAACCCTTGCCGTCATCCCAGCGATACCAGTCGAGCATGTAGGTGCCATTAAGTGGCTGGTCGGTGGTTACGGTCAGCGTGTTAGCGAGCGGCACCTTTTTGTTATTGATAATAATGTGGTCGTTTACGCCGGTGGTTACACCGTCCTTAGTAGTGAAAGTGAACGGTGTGTAGAACGTCTTCCCGAGTAGATAGGTCATACCGGACAGGCTATTCATGTGGAAGTCAAAGTCGTCGTAGTTGCTGGTCTTGATGTTTACGGTGATGGTGTCGGTCATGATTGGTTACCTTTCGTAGAGTTGTTTGCTGTGTAGCTTGTGCGGGCTTACCGTTGCTACATTTCAATATTACCACATGTTTTGAATATTTAATGCCGCGTGGGTGGGGTGTGTTTTCAGCTATGTTGGTACTGTACTAATGGTACTATTGACCCCTTATTTTTGGGGAGTTAGGAGTCCGCTTATGCGGTCTAAGAATCCTGTTATTAGTAAGCAGATGCAGTCAGGCTTTAGCAACCTTACACAGAGTAGTTCTAGTAAGCTAACTGGTGTGCCGCTCACTTATCGTGGGCTTTCATCTCAGCTGTGGATTACTGCCCTGTTCCTGGTTGCTGGTGTTGCGGTCGGCTGGGTATTCCCTGTTGTGGGCGCTATTGCCGGTTTGATTGCTTTCATCTTCGGTCTGGTGGTCATTATCCGTGGCGCGTTTACGGGTATTATTAAAGCGCCTGCCGTGCTCACGTATGCTGTGTTAGAGGGAGCGGCACTTGGTGCTGTATCTGTGCTTACAGAGGCGAAGTATCCTGGTGTTGCTTTGGCGGCAACCGCCGCTACGGTGGTTGCGTTCTTTGCCGTGTTGATTGCTTTCTCTTGTGGTATGCGTTCTAACCCGAAGCTTACCCGTATCGTGTTTATTGGCATGATTGCGTATGTGGCTTACCTGTTGCTGGCGGGTGTGATTGCCACGTTCACCGGCTTCGATATTACGGGCACGCCGTTTGGCATGATTGTTGGTCTTATCGCTATCGCTATGGGTCTGTATTGTCTACTGAGTGACTTTACGGATATTTCTCGCGCTATTGAGCAGGGTGTTGATGATGCTTACGGGTGGAACCTCACGTTTAGCTTGATGCTTTCTATCGTGTGGGTTTACATCGAGTTCTTACGCCTGTTCACGAATCTGGTAAAGAGCAACTAGCGTCCTGGTTTGTTTAGCTTCTTGATAGGGGCTGAGCATAGTTATAGGGGCGTTACCTGAAACCAAAAACGGTTTTTCGGGTAACGCCCCTGTTTTTTGTGTCGTGTTCAAAATATGTTAGCTGAACACATCTAACATGTCGGCTAGACCGTCCATGAAAGAGCTGAACCGTGAGCCGTGCTTCTTCTTCTGGTTGCTGGTGTTTAGCTCATCAAAATATTTACTATCCACATCCGCAATACTTTGAACAAGCGCGGTAGCGAAAGGTAAAGTACGTCGCCTATACGCATCCCGCGTCCTAATGGTTTCCAAAACCTCTGCCTCGTATTCTCGTACCACATCAGACTCCGCGAACTTGTCCGGTTCCAATAGAGCGAGTAGCGATAGTTCTTGCAACAGGTCAGCAAGATTGTTCTCTACATAATCTTTGAGAGATTCTACGGTCACACCGAACGGGGAATGTTCAGCCGCTACACGCACCAGCCAGGTTGCTTTACGGTGAACCATTGCTTGTGCCTTATATGCGGGCGCTAAACCAATAGGAGCTGTGTATGTTTCTGTGTCTGTGGTGTTTGGAGCTGGGAGCTTTATTGAGCGGAATGTTTTATATGCCTCACTGTAGATTGTTGTGTTCGCGCACGGGATGCGCTCACCGCCGCCTTGCATACTCGCACCATTTTTAAGGCAAACCGCAGGCGTGTCCTCACTGTATGGTTGAATAATATCCCAGTTATCCCCACGTATAGAGAGGGGACGGTAGTGTGTTTCGGGGTTTAGATATATTTGCCCGCCACACAGGTACTTAGGAACTATAGGTAGCGGTTCGCCATTTCTTTCTAGGGGGTAGAGCTGAATGCTACTAGCCGCTCCAAGAATGATATCCCCGCCTACTATAACCTGTCCGGTGTTAAGTTCCACGCCGCCACCTATGAAAAGGTCGCCTCCTACCAGAAGCCCACCTAAAATATAAGTGTCTTTAAAGCTAGGGAAACTAGACCGGGAACCCGAGCTCATGCCAGGTTCACCAATAACAATGTTCCCGCCAGCCACTAGCGGGTATTCATCACGTGATACAAACTCTGTACCAGCTTTGATTCGGATGTCTACCTCGGCGGCGATAGAGCCTGCAATTTCTACGTCGTCGCCAATGTAGACGCTTTTGGCGTTAATGTTGCCGACGACGTGAAGCGTGCCGCCACCCGTGGAAGTAATATATACCGAGTGTTTGGGTTTATTGGGGGCTTTTACCCATTTCTCATCAGCTGTTGTATGCACAATGTTGTGTGTTTTGCCTGGCAGGTTAGCTAGAGGAGATGTAATTGATTGCATGATTATTGCACCTTACCGCTGAGTGGGGGAGATTTACTGGAAGTAATGTACAGGATGCTGAGGTGGCTATCCGCCAGAGGTTCCTCCACCTGATTTGGAGCCGCCTCCGAAGCCGCCCTTAGAACCACCCGAGGAGGAACTACCGCCAGATTTAGAACCACTGGAGCCACTACTGCCCGACTTAGAGCTAGAGCCAGAGTTATTAGATGACTTGGAGCTGGAACCTGAGCTGTTGGAAGAACCAGAGTTACCGCTACCGCTCTTAGAGTTACTAGAGGAGTTACTAGAGCTACCGGCTGTGCCGCTCTTATTTGTTGTTGAGCTTGTGCCGGGGTTACTCTTACTTGTCGGGTTGTTCGCTGGGGCTGTGCTGGTTTTGGTTCCAGTTGAGCTGTTAGTACCTGCTTTGTTTGCAACTACAGCGCCAGCCGCCGCACCTGCACCTGTTCCCGCCACAGCCGCCAACGTAGAGTTACCACCGTTATTTGAGGTGGTACCACTAGCGCTACCGGATGAACCATTATTACTATTACCGTTGGTCTTAGAGCCTGCGGGTGGGTTGTTGTACTTGGTTACGGTAGCAACTTTGCCGTTTACTACGCCTGCTTTTGCGCGTGCGGCACGGTAAGAATCTGTGAAAGAACCACCCGATGACGGGAGCCCCTGATAAACGGTGCCCTTATCGGGGATAACAGGGCTTCCAGCGCGGAGCGGTGAACCTACACTAGGTACGTTACCGTTGTAATAGTTGTTCGTGTAGGTCACCCCGTTATTGGAGTTACCCCACATGTACCCAATGTAGTACCAGATGAAAGCGTTAGTGGCGCTACCGCCGTGGTGCGCTTCCCCACCGGAGGAGCCGCCATTATTGATGTTGATGTTTGTTCCACCGTTATTATTGCCGACTGTAGGAGCGCTGGTGGGGGTTTCGGTTGGGGACGGGGTACTGGTTGTGGATTCGCTTGGGGAAGCAGGCGCAGAATCGGTCGGGTTAGGTGATGCTGATTCGGTAGGTGCGCCGTTTGATGCTTCTGCCGCTTCACAGTTAGCGTCCTCCGCGCGGGTTTCGTCAGCCGTGTTCTTGCACAGGCGGATGTATTCGATGCCCTGCGTGCTGAACGGTGTCTCGGTTACGGGTGAGCTGTTGAAGGTTTGGGTTTCCGGGGTGGAGCAACCGGCTAGGAGTAGCGCACCCACACCGGCGGTAGCAATAGCTTTCAGAAGCTTCTTAGAGCCTACATTACCAGCGTAACGGTGCTCTTGCTCATTCCTGCTGTTCAGGGCGTTCTGCGCGGCTTCCTGAACCTTACAGCTCGGGTTCTGGGGGGGTTGGGGATTCATTAGATTCTATGTTCCTTTTAGTGTGGTGTTTGTATCAATCATATCGGGTTTTCAGAATCCATTATATAACGGAAAACCAGAGAACAGCCCGATTACTGTCTCCTCGCAATGGGTACGTTATCGGGGCACTCTCTGGTTTCATATATTGCCGTTGTTTCCCGGCTTGGCTTGGTAAGCTGTTAGGCGTGCTGTGCCTGAAAATCATTCGGGAATTTTGGGGCATTAATGCTGATTCCGTGCGGGTAGCCGTAAAGCTGATTTGGTTGTTGCTCGATAATCTTTGAGGAGCGTTCTAGCGCCCCATTGTTGCCTGCGCGGTACAGCTCATCCCCGGCGAAGCGAACATTAGCCGACCGGGTGTAAACATTCCCACCCGTAACAATTTCCCCCGAAAAGGTGCAATTATCACCAATATAAACGTTTCCACCCGCAATAACCCAACCATAAACTGCCACGTTATCGCCAATATACACATCCCCACCGGCAACAATATTGCCGTGAACCTGCGTAGCCGGATGAACATTATGGTACAGCTCACTTATTGCACTACTGGTGCCGATGCGAATATCACGACCCGCGTAAAGCCCACCACCTTTATAAGGGTGCCCAGGTTCCACTGGTGGGGTTAGCGCGAACAGGTCACACATGTCCTCTAACGTGATGTTGTTTCGCGCGTAAATGGTGCCTCGGATAGAATTAGGAAAATCGTGGGCAACATTATTAACAACCGCCACATTATTTCCCGCAATAGCGGTTTTAGGTGGCGAATCTTCCCGCCAGTCATCAATCACAACAATATCCGTAGCGGGGAGAATTAACTCTGATGGAACGTCTAGGTTCGCAACCTGTAGCACCATCCCATCTAGGGGTGTGGGCGCACTACCCTGTTGGTTACTGGTTAGGTACGTGAATAGTCGTTTTAACGCGGCGCTCAATGATTTCACCATTCCTGTCCTTGTAGTTATCTCTGTTGTCGCATATTACCCGGTCTGCTTCCACGGTGACACGGTAGGGGGTTTCTGAATCGTCAGCGCGTTTCGGGTCGCCGTACCAAACCTGCCACCCCTCATCTGGGTTGCTGTACTTATCCTTGTCGCGCCATTCCAAGCTACCCTCCACCCAGCGGGTGAGATTGCGCTGGCAAATACTGACAGTGTTATTTGGCAAATAGCAGGTGTAATACTCCTCGTATGGTTGTAGGTAGCTTGCTGTTTGGTTCCTTATCTCAATGGGTGCGTAGGTGGTTCGCTGGTTCGTATCGCAGGTTACGGGAATGTTGAAGCATCCTGTGAGGAGGAACGGAACAGGGAGGAGGGTGATTGCTTTTTTAAAGAGGTGTTTCATATCTTTCTATTCTAAAGGTTGCCGACCTCAACCATGAGAGCTGAGGTCGGCAACCTTTAGATTCATGCGCTAAATGGCAACACCCGTGTCCTTGATGGTCAGGTAGTGTGCGAGCGTTTTCTGTACATTGGTAACGAGTTCATACTTTGCGGTAAGAGCTTTGTCACCTGCGCCCTGTAGACGCTTATTTACACTCTTAACCACATTCTCAATAACATCCAGGGTTTTGGTGTCTGAGGGGTAGAGGTCTAGGGCGGCGAGATACAGCGGGGTTAGGTGGGTTTCCACAGTACCAGTGGTTAGGTGATTGTATCGTCGTGCTACGGTTCGGAGGCTCGTCATCTGCCAGGCGCGCAGTTTGTTGCGTGCTTTCTCTTGCTCGAACGTGGTGTTTAGCTTGATGTTGTAGGAGATTACGTGGTGGGGTTTACCTCCTTCGGGGGTGTAGATGAGTTCTGTGCGAATCCGGTCGGGCTCCGCGCAGGAGTAACATACGTTGTACTCGTCGTAGTCACCGTAGAGGTCTTCTAGCGGCAAACCGTCATGTTCATGGTCAATATGCTCGCAAGTGGTGGTGAACTTACCGGCGGGGTTGCCGTCTGCGTCTACAAGGTCGATGTCGTAGGGGGAGCCGTTAGCTACCTGTAGAGTGTAGTCGCCTTCCCAGTTGCCCAGCTCGAACGTTACGAGAGAGCCGGTGATGAAGCCGAACCGGGTGATGTGGTAGTGCTTGTTCCGCAGGATGTGTACGGCTCTGGTTGCCTTAGCTTCTTCGGGGGTGTACTTGTCGTAATATGCCTTGAGCTTGTCATGGTTTTCCATGAACAAGGTGCGCATGTTCTGCTGTAGAGCTTCAACATTCTGGAGGTAGGTAGCGGTTACGGTATCAACCTCTTTAACGAGTACGTCGTGTAGGTTCTTTGCGACCTGCCGGGTGAGCGTGTGTGGGTTGATGCGTGCCTGCGCCATTTCTTCCGTATCAGTCTCATATACACGGGAACCAACGCGGGCGTAGGTGCCATGCTCGTAAGCATACGGGGTGAGTACACGCTGTAGAGTGTTGAGGGTCTTCAGGTAATCGTGTGCTTCCCGCGCTTCGCTACCCTTGTGGAATAGGCGGATAAGGTTTACGGTCTGAGAGTTAGGGTGCTCCTCATCCCAGTGCCTGTCGTTTCGGTCTTCGTCGTAGGACATAAGGATGCTCTGTAGAGTGTACTCAACTTCTCGGGTTCCATCTTCCTTAACGGTTTCTGCCGCCCACAGTAGCTGGGTACCGCCGTTAAGAATAGCGCTCGTGTCGGTGTTTCCGGTTACGGTGTGCAGTTCGTATTTGTGGGTTTCGGTGTTTTGGGTGATGAGCTTGTCGCCGGGGTTGAGGCTGGTCAGCTTATTCATGGTTCCTTGTCGCCTTTCAGAGGGGTGTTTTTGTTCTTTTGGGGTAGTTGTTGCCCCGCTAGGGGTTTGTTGCTCTAGCGGGGCACTGTGGGGCTTGTAGCCCGTTGTCTAGCTGTTTAGTTGATGGTTGCGTAGGGGGCTTCGTTTACGCCCAGGGTTACGGTCTGTACGCCGTCAAACGGGGCAGGTTCCTCGATAATGATTTCGAGTCCCGTGTAGTTGGCACACTCTTCGTCGGCGAAGAGGGCGAGGGCTACATTATCCCCGTCGCGCTCCGTTTCCGTTGCATAGAGAACGGTATCAGGAAAAATGTTCAGTGCTTCGGTGATGTACTTGAAGATTTCGTTGTAGTTTGCGCGCTTTCCGGCTAGAGTCTCGTCGTTCTTTGCCAAGCGAATATCCAGGTGGTGCTCGGTTGCGTCGCCTTCGGTGGCGATGTCCTGGATTGCGTAGGTGGTCATGGCGTGTAACCCTTTCGGTAGTAAATGTAACTCTGTAGCTTCCAGGTTTCCCTTGCTACATTTATATAGTACCACATGTTTTTAATGGTTTGCAAGTTTTGGGGATAATTTTAGGGAAAATAAACAGGGCGTACAGCCCGCTAAGCCATACACCCCATTTACTAACTTACTAAACCTCAAAGAAGCCCAGCTCACACTCATCTGCGTAGAAGTAGCGCACCGGATAGGTGTAACCCTTATCCATCTGAGCCAGGCACTCTAGAGCTTCCGCGTCCTCTACACGAACCTGGGCTACAATTTCGTACTTACGGTTACCAACCTTAACGCGAATGTTGTCCTCGTAAGCATCATGCCAGTACATGAGCTTAAACTCAAAGAGTCCTGCTTCACGCTCGCCCAAAAACTCGGCAAACTCTACTACAAACTCGTTATCCAGCTGGTAATCAACGTTAGCGAACTTCTCGTCGGAGGGTTCCATTTCGCGAACCTTACCCTTCTTAGAGATAAGCAGGAACTTTTCAATGGAACCAATGTAGAGCTTAGACATGGCGTTTAACCTTTCGGTAGAAAATTTAACTCTGTAGCTTTTCGGGCTCCCCTTCGCTACATCTCAATAGTACCACATGTTTTTAATGGTTTGCAAGTTGGTGAGTGAAGAAAAATAGGTGGGGTACACAACATCAAGTCATGCACCCCACCTATTAGAAGCTACCCGGTAGCTTTAACGCCCATTCAAGAAGTCACTAATAGCACCCTGCAGAGCTTTAATCAGACGCGAATCAGCATCAAGCTCCTCCAATAGCTCACGACGTGAGGTATGCCTCGAGAGAGCACTATATACAGTATTTCGATGCTCCTCCATAGCGTTACTCATAGACTGTAGAGTGCGCCTGGTTTCTTCTCCGTCGCTCATTAGGCGCTTAATGAAGCCGCCGTAACGGAGCTTTAAACCCGCCTTGTAACCCTGTACAACATCTGCAAGGTGATTATTAACAACCTCAGCGGCAGTCAGCTCGGTTACTTCAACACCTTCCCGCCAGGGGCGAATATCGAAACTGGACGGGTCACCAACATTAGCGGTGAACAAGGCACCACCTAACGCAACGAAATGCGCCTGAGTAGCAAGCTGATTACCCTTACTCTTAACAGTGACAGTAGCATCCTCAATAGCTTCCTGCACCGTAGTGAGTGCCGTAGATTTCGTGTACAGGCGGCGCGCAATACGGTGAAGCTCATCAGAGATTTCTTCCGCACCCAAAACACCGATAGTGGCGTTAGCGACATGCTTAGCAGATGCCTCCCAGCTGTTCTTGTCGTACTTATCGAGCATCAAGGAGCTCAACTGAACGATGAGGCTATCCCAGGAACGCGGGGAACGCCAGGCGTGCTTAATGACTTCTTCTGTCTCCGCGCTAGAGCCGGTCACCTTATTGATACGTGCCGCCGTGCCGCGCTCATTGGGCGGCTCCAGCAAAGAAGCGCGACCATCCTTAATAGCTTTCACAATAGCCGGGCGGATAACACGCTCACGGTCGTTCATCTTCGTGCCCCACTTATCCATTGCGCCTGCCGCCCAACCCTTCGGGGTCTGAGTCACCGCATACCAGCTGAATCGGTTCTGGATAGGGGTCTGGAACGGTGACGGGTTCACCGAATCCTCAGCCGAGTTAGAAGCGGCAATGATGACCGTCGAATCAGGTAGCGACACGCCGTTAATCTTACGGTCAGCTAGAATGTTCAAACATGCGGCAAGCACATCCGACGGGGCGTTCCTCAACTCGTCAAAGAACAGCAGGGTGCGCTTACCCGCCTGCTCATTAGCTAGAACCTTCGCCTGCCACGTATCCAGCAGATACTCAACCGCACCCACCTGAACATCCTTACCGTCCTGTTTAACGGTGATGGTTGTGGGGCGAGGGATGCCCTGGAATTGTTCGGCGTTCATCTGCGAGGTGATGAGGGTAATCAGCTCATACCCGGTATCTTTAGCCATTTTCGCAATAGCCTGAGTTTTACCGATGCCTGCTGTTCCGATGAGGAAAGCATTTTTACCGGGCGCTGTGATTTCGCCAGTATTTTCGTCGTACTGCGGGTATGCCGTATCTTCCAGCAGGTTCAGTACGGTGGTGAGGGTTAGCTCGTTGAGACGCTTCATGGTTTAAAGCTTATTCCTTTCTGGTTAAATTTACACGTAGTAGATGTGAGCTACGTCTGTGAGTTCATTGGGGTATCGTTCCTGCCGGTCAAGGATGAGAATGAATACCGGGATGTTCCTGTCCGCTAGTTTACCTGATTCTTCGGTTACTCGCTCCCAGTCACCCCAGGCTAGTTCACCATCTGTGAGGAGTACCACGAGGTTGGGTTTCGGCATGTCTGTGTCCCCGTTGGCTATCGCGTTTACTGCCTTGAAGAATGGGGACATTTGCGTTCCGCCGCCGCCCTCCATGAGGATTTCTTTCACGGTGGTCGCTTCCTGCCAGTCGCGCATCACAGTGTCGATACAGGCTACACGCACATCGAGCAGGTTCTTCTGTAGAATCTCATCTAGAGCTTCCGCTACACGGTTAGGGTTATAGTTATACATTGACCCGGAGGTATCTACACCCACATAGGCGGCTAAAGTGCTATCCCTGTTGATAAGGGTCGCTTTCCTGGGGTAAATAATTCCACCAGTGCGGTTAGATTTATTACTCCACCGCTGGTAGGTTTTCTTTACCGCCTTTGTTTCTTTGACGATACCCATCTTATGCGTAAGGATACGTTCTATCTGTTGCATCCACTCGCTGTTGTAGAACCTAAGTTCTGGCGGGTTCCACCTGCCCTGCAACACACCGGCACCTGTACCAGGCTGAGAATCCTCAGAAGGTGCAGGCATGTATCGGACAATATGGTTACCTTCCTCTACAGCTCCGTGGGCGTTACGTTCCTTTTCTTCCTGGCGTGCCTCCTCAGCTAGTGCTAGAGCCGCCAGCGTTAGAGCCGTATCGTAAACAACCTCGGGCTCCGGCGCTTCTACAGGCTGGACGGGTTTCCGGTTATCGTTTTCGCTAACGTTGCTACTGTCACTATCCGCGTCGGGTACATCACCCTCAGAGCCGCCCAGCGAGGCGTTCGTATCCTCTACGGGTTCAATGTCCGTGCCGGGTGTTTCATCGCCACCCTGGGCTTCCTGGGTGCTTTCGGTACCTGTTCCAGGGTTGCCATCAGATTCAGATGCGCTAGAACCTACTCCGTCCACGTCGGTGGTGCTTTCAGAATCATCACCTGGTGAGCCACTACTATCTGATTCGCTATCCATCTGAGTATCGCTAGACGTACCCTCTGAGCCTGTTTCCGATTCCTCAGATGCGCTACCTTCTTCGTCAGGGGTGCCCGCTTCATCGGCTTCAGCTGGCTCAGCGTCTTCTTCACCGTCTACCGACTCAGAACCGTCGGCTTCTTCTGATTCTGTTTCGTCAGTATTACCAGCGTTTCCCTCAGATTCCGGTTCTTCGTCTTCGGTGCTGTCCTGTTGGTTATTCTTATCTTCCCAGTGTTTACCGGGCTCCCCGTCAGGTTCTTTGTCTTTGGGGGTTCGTAGGGTGTTGTATGCTAGGGCGGCGCTCGCTAAAGCCGATACAGCGGTAGCGATGCCCTGCAAGAAAAGCGGGTCAAAAGGCATGATTCTGTTTTCCTTCCACTAGTTACGGTTTGCAGGCATAATTGTACCTCCTGACGTTGAAATTATCAAGAGGTACCTCATGTTTCATGCGGGGTTGTTTACGCCTGAATAAGTTTGCTAATGGTGGCGTAACGCACCGGCATGTAGTTAGTCAGGCTGGCGAGACGGGCAACAGCCAGGTCAGCGTCATTGGTGAGGTCGTAGCTACGCATGATTCGCTCAAACTCGCGAGCAATTGCGACGGCGTAACCGTTTGCGCGCTGACCCGCACGGTGGAAGTTATTGCCGTTACCGTCGATTACCTTGTTAGCGCGGATGCCGTCACGCAGACCCATTACAACACCGGCAATGCGGCGCATGACAAGAATCTGGTTTAGTGCCTGGGCTCGAAGTTCCATAACCTGAGCGTTTGCGGCGGGGAGGGTATTCATGATTTTCAACCTTTCGTAGCTTACACATCAATTCTACCACATGTTTTAACGATTAGCGAACCGTTTATGTTAGGCGCATATTTACAAGCGCCGCCTCCAGATACTTCGTCAAATCATGCTCAAGTTCTGTAGCTTTCCCCTTAGCATCCCGAGCATCCTTAATTCGGCGTACCCTGAAATTAGCACTCGCATCATTAACAATCCCACTCAGCTCCTCAAAAAGAAGAGGCTGGGCGGCTTCTAGAGGGCTAATAGCTTCAAAAACCTGCCCTCAAACTCAGAATTAATGCGGCGGCGCAACGCGGTCACTGCATCTCGTATGCCCTCTATATGGTTAATGATGCGCTCCATCTTCTCAGGGTTTTCTCTGGGGTTCCAGCCGCGAATCAAATCCATACGAACCTCAATATATTGCTCCTGACGCGCAACCTCTGAAACAAGTGCGGCAACGTCTACACGGAAAAGCTCAGCCGCACGCGCAACATCAAATTTTACTTTCTCCACCAGCCGGTAGTTACTCTCACAACGTTCAGCGCAGAGGGAAACCTGGGCAGGCGTAATCACCTTAGCGGTAAGCATTGGTCGATTCCTTTCTAATAGGGTGGGGGGACAATTGCGGCTCCCCTTTTATGTTCGTTTAGGTGGCGCATCCCTTAAACTGTTAAATTGCGTGCCAACCACTACCTATGGGGCTGTTTGAACTGGCGGTTTTACGGTCGGGAGTTTCCTTATTTAGCCGCTCTAGCAGGGTGTAACATAGCTCCGACGAGTACTCGGCGGCTTCATCACCGCACGCGCCCCTAGAAGGCTCATTGAAGCGAGCGCTCGCGGAGCGAACCATTTCCTCAAGCTCACCATAGAGAGAAGGAGCCACATTCTTTAGCGGGTCGATAGCGCCAATGAACTTCTCGTCAAACCTTTTGCGGAGCTCCCGGTTAGTTTCACGCTCCCGAGCCTCTATCTTTTTCAGCTCAGCTACCAGCTTGTCACGACTAATGCGTTTGGCTTGATAGTCAATATGCCAACAAAGCCATTCCGACCCTAGCACAGGTAGATACCGCACACTATAACGGAAGGTGTAGTCGGCGTTATCTACACGCCCCTTCACCCCATTAATAGTGTTTAGAATTTTCTCGCGCCACCCCGAGAGTGATTCAATCTGTTCACGCGATGGGATTTTGACAGTAATCATTAAAGAAACCTTTCTAATATTCTCCTGAGTTATTCCTGAGAGAAGTTACTAAAACCCAAGGCTGTCCGACTCCTATGAAACACAGTACTTAACCCCAGGAATTTAAAGAGCTTATCCACACATTGCGTAACAGCTATTGCCCCACCTGTGCTTCTTTGAGACGTGCTGTTAGCTCCTGTTTAAGAGACGCACTGAGCCGCTTAATGTCCATATAACGATAAAGGTAGAAAGTCATGAACGTGGCAGTCGCATCGCTTACCATTTCGCTTAGCTCACGGAAAAGTTCTGGGTCTTTATCTTCTAGCGGGCTGATAGCATGGCGGTACATCACATCAAATTCGGTGTATGGATATTCTCTATCCATAGAACTGCCGCGTCGTACCCGATTCAGCCTATACCGTTTGAGGTTTCCGTGGGAAGCACCATAACCAGAGAGAGATTCATAACCGTGGCGGCTGTAGCTTTCTTTGAGCTTTTGGATACGTGCGCGAGCTTCATCTAGCGTCTCTAGAAATTCAGATGATGCATCCGCTACGTTGGATAGCACCTGGTCTATAATCAGGTACCTGTCGCCTATCTTTTCGCTTTGTACCCGAAGCAAGGCGGGCGTAACCGCTTTGGCAACAAGCATTAACTAACTCCTTTCTAGTGTTTTTAGCGCAACCTTTCAGGGTGAGCTTTTTAGTATCTGGGTGCTGTGGAGCACCCCACAGTAGGTACGACCATTCTACCACATGTTCCTATAATTCTCTAAGAAGCGGCGGTGTGGGTTTTGGGTAGTAAATCGGTGAGCGCCCGCTCTAGTGTAGTGGTTAGCCGTGCCGCCAAATTAGCAGAGTGGATTTTAGAAGCATTGATGCTACCTCGCGGATAGTTATCAAACCCCTCTTTAGCTTCATCAATGATTGATTTCAGCTCCATATAAAGCTGGGGGTGCTTTTCTTTTAAAGGAGTGATAGCTTCAATAAACCCATTTCCAAAACGCCGCTCCACCCTTTCCTTTAGGTTTTCCATCTCAAACTTCCGCTCCGCTTCTAACCGCTGTAGCGCCCGTATCTCTTTCGCGGTCATCCTTGAGCACCGTCGTGCCTCTAGCTTTTCCGTTTCGTAATCTATCTGTTGGGCGGTAACCCGTGATGCAAGAGCGCCGACCGTTTCCCGGTAGGTTTTATCAGCCTCGTCTACATTGCGTAGCGCGTCGTGTATTAGCTGGTGTGTATGGTTGCGGTAGTGGTCAATCTGCTCACGGGTAATAACCTTAGCGGTAATCATTGCGTAACATTGTTCCTTCCAAAATAACACATGGGTAAACACCTGTTTCAGGGCTAAATTATACCTGGGATTGCCCTGTATGCGGGGAAACCCCAGGCTGGGTCTTGCTCTAAGCAACCTGGCGTGTAAACACCTAAATCGCGGCAGATAGCAGATAGTTGGGCGCGCACCTCATCACGCATCTTATAACACATATACAGGTATGCCGGACGGTTATTTACGAGATAGTTATCAACATTGAGTATCGAACACCATTCGTTACGTAACATTTCAAGTTCCTCAAGCTGAGTGTGAGGTATGGCTTGTTTCAAAGCTAAGCACGCGAGCCCTAAAGCCATGAAGTCGCTGTGATATTTCCGCCGCACACAGATACGCACCCATGACACATTGTTCCCAGGGTTTGCTTCGTAAAGCCGGTTTATCGCTCCCACCTCCACACAGAAATTATCTAAAGCACGCATGACACGGTTACAGAAAGCTGGAACGTCAGCTGGCGTGTGGACGGTCATCTTCCGTAAAGGCACCCACACCAGTGGGCGTAGCTGTTTCGCGCGCGCCGCAACATTCGCGTCACGGAGAGAGGCGACGTTCTGCGGGGTTAATATTTTGGGGATAACAGCTTTCAACAGTGCTTTACCTTTCCGTGCTTGCTGTTAGAGTTTCTCGTTAAAAGTTGCTTCTCGTTCTAGTAGGAGCATTTGTGGGCGCATGTTCTCTAACCGGGCTTCGTAATCAACCCACGCCGCTTTGAAGTTATGAGCACGCCGGGGATACATTATCTTTTCCAGCTCACGGGTGCTGTTCTGGATGAACCTGTTGAGTTCCCAGTAGGCGGCTGGGGCTACAGTTGCTAGGGGTTTAGTTGCTTGGTTAGCGTCATGCCGGTAGTTGCGGAAATGGTGGCTAATGAGCGCGTCATAGCTCTTAGGGAGGTACCCGGCTTTTAGACCTTTACCCCACTGGTTGTGGGTGTTAAGTATCTTCTCCCTATAGGTATTGTTGAGTTCTTCAAGTTTCTGGTAGGCGACGGCTACAGAACGGGCATCCGTGCGTGCGCCCAGACTGTTGAGAAATTTCAGGTTTTCTACGGTTACTGGTTTGGCGTTACGCATACGGTTAGTTTCTCCTCTAGGTTTTATGGTTTCGGGTCAGTATGGTTGCTTGGGCTGGCTCGGGACTGTCATGTAATATTGGGCGAGTTGGCTGAGCTTACGTACCGCTTCGTCGTTTTGCGCTCTTTTTATCGCACGGATAGCCGCCTCTAGCGCGTAGTACGTGTTTCTAAGCACGGTTTCTCGTTCACGCCGTGACACGGTGTCGCTTTCTAGAAGTTCCTTCCTTACCACAAGGTTGAAGTTTTCTAGGCGCATCTCCAGGTCAGAGCGTTTAAGTTCATTAAACATCGGGTTGGCATATGAGTTTTTCATTATGTCCGTCCCAAGCATCCGTGCTTTATATGCTAGGCGTGCGTACACGCCCTTTGCCTGTAGCTTTGTTTCCTGCGGGACGGGCAGGTTCGTAATGCTTTTGAGCTGGTCAGCCGTGAATGTTTTAGCGGTCAGCATGTGCTTCTACTCCTTTCCTTTGTTGGTTGTTAGTTTGTGGCTAGTGTGGTTTTCTTTTTGAGGTACCGGATAATCTGGTGGGTTTGTGCGGGTATCGTATGGTGCTCACCTGTGTCTATCGCTGTGATGAGGTGCTTGCATTTCTTGGTGAGGTCTATTAGTGTTTCGTTTGTGTCAAACGCAGACTCGATAGCGCCCCACCACATGTTTGGGTCTAAGGTACTGAGGTGCGGTTCAAGCAGTGCTGACGTGGCATGAACCATGAAGTTCTTTACCGTACCGATAGCATCATCTATGTGGCGTTTTTTCTTCCTGTCTGACATGTTCTCCCACTGCCAGCCTGAGATTAAGGTCTTGAACGATAGTAGCTCACACTCCAACTTCTTCGCTTCTTCTAGCAAAGCATCAAGCACAGCTGGAGGCGCTTCCTCGTGTGTTTGTAGCATGGTTGGTGCTAGGGTGCTGGGGTTAGCGTTTTTTAGTTGGGTGGCTGTGAATGTTTTAGCGGTCAGCATGTTAAATAACTCCTACCATGAAACAGCTCCTACCATGTCGTCTCTTACGCGCGGGAAAGTATCCGCGTAGTGCCGTAGTAGTTTGTCTGCGTCGAACCGGGAGTCGCTTCGCTCCCAGAGGGCAATGATTTCAGAGAACATCTCAGCGCAGTATCTTTCTACAGCCCAAAGCACCTTATTGAGGGCATCATTATCTCCTTGATTGGCGCGTATGACTCGCTGGAACTTGCTGAAAGTGTCTCCTGTACGCACATATGGCGGTTCCGGTGTGCGCCTATACCAGTTTTCCCTTGTGAGCTGTGGTTCCAACTCTAGTAGGTACTTGTCGTATTCGTGGATTAGCTCCGCAAAAAGGGTGGCGATAATGAACTTCGCATCCCCAAATCTGTACAGGGTTCGGATGTCTTCTGTTGTGGGGGTTTTAGCTTCTAACATTATGTGTTGTGTTCCTTTCGTTGGGGTGCGGGCATATGAAAAGGTTTACTGGGGTTGTGCTAGGTGAGTAGTTCTGCTCGTATGTCGTCTGTCCTTTGCATTATCCAAATTAGGGCTACGGGTGTGTTGTCTATTGGGTCTGGGTGCCTTAAAAGCGCGTCCTTCATGATGCCGTTCATTTCCAGTCGATGCTCTTCTAGCTGTTTATAAACTCTGGGGTAAATATTTTTAATGGTGTTACCTGCATCTTCCATCTTGTTCTGGGTGCGCTGGATAATGGACAGGATTTCTTGCATATATTGCGCCTCTTTATCCTGGGTGACCCTCCCTCCTTGTACCCCATCTTTTTGACCATGCTTATTAGAGAGTCTCCGAGCCGCATTATATAGTTCCTCCCAAGCGGCACTGATGCGGTCTAGAGTAACCTCTAAATCTGTACGGTTTTCTACAGGTTCCACAGGTTTAACCTTGGGTTCAGGTGTGGCATGGTGCCTGTATTTCGGCAGGTTGCCCAGGTCTTTGATTTGCTGTGCGGTGGGTATCTTAGCACGCACTGGTTCACAGCCTTTCTGTAGTGTTTATGTTTGCTTTGCCTATCTCTAGGCTTTTACGGCTTCTACCTATTATATACCGGCTCTAGTAGCCCATGTTCGGCTTATTAGGCAAAAAGGGAACGCCAGTACACGGCAAACCCGACGGGCTATGTACAGGCGCTTAGAGACTCCTTGGAGGGTGATTCTTTGCTGGTTGTTACCCCGGCTTGTTCCCTATGATAGCAACTTCATAATTCCCAGCCAGGAAGTCGGCGCGCACAATGTCGAAATTACGCATCTCGTCCTCGATTATTTGCCACGGGTTCCTGATGCCTGCTTCGTCCCATGCCTCAGAGATGTCCACAAAATGATTGCTGTAATACCTACCTACCGCATCCAGGCACCTGTTCGTTGATTCGTTAAGGTTTTTTGCGCTTTCCAGTGTGGTGTGAAACTCTGTAGCTACGTCGTTGAGTAAATGGTATGGCATGGGTGTCGGGTCTTCTATGTCACGGTGCGCCCTAATATGCTGGAGAACCTGCCACCTGAACACGACGTATTTGTATGCCAACTGCTCGAACACGTTAGTGATGATGAGCGCGTGTGTGTTTGCGGCGTTTAGTGTTTGCATGTTCTCTATAGTGAGGAGTCGTGCTTGTAGCATGGTGAACTTTACCTGGTTTACTGTTGGGTTTGGGTTTTGAGGAGCTTTTTGACGTATTGGGCTGGGGTGAGTAGCTTTTCTTGTAGTGCGTAGGCGTTTTGGATAGTCGCTAAAACTACTAAAGGCGTGTAGCGGATTGGTACAGCGGTGGGGTTGAAAGCGGTTGTTAAATCACGTTTTAGGGCGGTGATATGCTCACTGATTTCTGTGTAGGCGTGCGGGTGAGTGTCGCGGATGGTTATCGCTGTTGATTGGTTCTGCTCTACAGCTTGTCGGGCTATGTTGGCAACATCTTCAACGTAGCGCCGCCCCGTTCCAGCCCGGCTAATATAGGCGTTCGCATATTCCTCATCGCCATAATCGGTGTACGTGTCGGCAATGAATCGCATCTCTTCTAGTAGCTCTTCCCAAACGGTAATAATGCTATTAAGCACCTCTGTTAGCTCTGTATCAGTGTGCAGGTTTGCGGCTGGCGGGTGGTGTTGTAAGTTTTTAATTTGCTGTGCGGTAGGCACCTTCGCGTACATGGGTTCATTCCTTTCTGTAGTAGCTTATTCCCCAGACTCTTAGGATGTTTACGACTTCTTCCTATTATAACGGCACGCGGGCGCATGCGGGGCTTCTAGGGTAAGAAGAAAGCACCAGACACGCATTAACCTGGTTACGGTTACGTGCTGGTGCTTAGTTCTTTTTATTACGCTGTTTGTCGTTGGCGTTTGGCGGTGTGATGCCAGAAACCGCAACTTGCACACTTGTAAACCTCGAGGGATACGGCTTCCTCATCGGTGGCTGTGGGTGTGTTTCCGCGCTTAGAAAGTAGGGATTTCCATGCGTCGGTTCGTGTAGTAAAAACACGTTTACCGCTACTACAGCTCACGCCTTTGGACGGCATGAATAGTTGCTTTTTAACTGTACGTAGATGCCGCGTACTCTTACTTTTACGCGGGTTAAACGACATTCTCGCTGTCTCCTGTTCGTTACTGTTCGTACTGGTATGCCATATATTATCTACCGCACTGTTTTCCGGTTACCCTTAGAGGTGTGATGCCACATGTGGCAGGACTTGCATTTATAGACCGCTACGCAGGTAAATTTATCCTCGGCATTAGTGGCTAGGTTTCCGCCATATTTGCTTTGTAGAATCAGCAAAGCGTTCTGAGCATGTTGTCGTGAAGCAAACACTCTCTTCCCACTACTACAACTCCGCCCTTCCTTATGAGCGAAGAGCTTCCGGTTTGCGCCGCGCCTCCGGATGGAGCTTCGACCTTTACGTGAACGTGACGGCATAATCTTTCATCCTCTTGTCTGTCACTACCTACAACTGAGTTTATATGAATCAAGGGTAGTGGGTAAAGTTTACCGCCCCTAAGTTAGTATGCGGGTTTCTGGAGTGATTCCGTCTGGGGATACGCCGTGAATCTTCGCGTCGTTCAGTTCTTTATATGTCCGTGTTTTGAGGTGTAGGTTGCCGGTGAATACACAACCCAGCCATGTAACGAACATTCCTGAAACTGTGATATTGCCACGTATTGTAGTGCCGTAGAGCAATACGGGCTTATCGAGAGTGATGGTTCCTTCAATTATGCTGTTCGTGACCTGCGTTTCATGGCGGGTGAATATTTTGTAGCGGCATCCTGAAATGGTGATGTCGCCCTTGATTTCGCTGTCTTTGATTTCTACCTCGCCGGTTAGGGTGATGTTCCCGTTAAGGCGTGAATCATCCACGGTTGCCTTACCGATAATGTACACATCCCCCACTACTGTCGAGGAGGTGATGGTGGTGTTTTTGGGGATGAGCATGTTGCCTTGTAGGTAGCTTCTTTTTTCGACGGTTCCTTCTAGGTACACTCCTTCGCCTATCCAGCTTCCTAGTTTGCTGAGTGTGCCTTCTTTGCCTCCGTTTTCTTTGCGTGTTGGGCTGATGTCCAGGTCGTATTCGGGGTAGTTCGCGTCCTTGGTGACGTATCCGCCGCGTTCGCCAGCTTTCACGTCGTAAGAGTCGCGCCAGTTCCACCTGCCTGCTGTGAAGTCGTGTAGTGCTTCTGTGGGGTAATAGGTAGTTCCGTGCTTCTCTATGGGTTCGTTCCAGATGGTGCGGTAGCTTCGGAACGCCCCGGCGGGGTATGCGAACTTGTAGGCGTTCCGTTTGCGTTCTTCTACGCCTTTCTTCGGTGGGCGGCAGTCGATGTATTCGTAGTGCCCGGCTGGGGGTTTCCTGTAGCTGAACCATGCGTTAATGATGTGGTGCACGGCGTGCAAGTGTGCCTCTGATAGTTGCGCGTACTCATAGAGCGTCACCCATCCTAAGTCGGGGCGGGGTATATGTAGGTATGTGCGGGGTAGCCCATATTCGAGCGGGTAACCGTAGAATGATGTTCCTTGTGGCAGGTTTTGTTCAAAGACCTTCTCAATTTTTTCGGTAAGAGTTTCGTGCAGGAGGTCTGGATAGTGTAAAACATGCTCGAAACCCTTGTCGCCTGGCTCTACAGCAATGTCTAGGGGCTTACGTGTTTCCCCTTTTGCGTCAGCGGCAAAAGCTAGAGCTTGACGTTTAACGTACACCTCATCGCGTACACCGAGTAGTCCGGCTACACCTTCCGCGCCGTTATGTACCCAGGCTTCCATGAGTACTTTTTCCCAACCTATAAGGGATACAACTTGCTTAGGTTTAGGTACGTTATGTTTTGTGATAACCAGGTTATCGGTGTTGCTGAAAAGGTTTTTAATGATGCCCATGCGTGTTACTCCTATAGATGTAGGCGGCGGTTTAGCTGTAATCAGTGTTATTATCTTACCGCATTTTAGGCACAGTAATAGGGCTGAGGTGGCGAACAGAAACGTTGCCTCAGCCCTATTATGTTTGGTTTACCTGTTTAGCGCTGGTTGAGCGCGATTTCCTTAGCGGCTTCCTCACTGTACAGCTTGGACGCTTTTAAGCTCTTGTAGAGCTGTTCCAGGTTCGCTTTAGTGCCCGTGAGCTCTTTCTCTACCTGTTCGAGTGCTTTCAAGGTGGTTTCAACGTGAGCTGTTAGAGTTGTCACGTGAATTTCCTTAGTGGACACGTCGGGTAGGAGTGTCTCAAGCTCTACCGTGTCGGTGAACTTGTTATGTGTGATGTTCGCTAGGTTCTTTGCTTCTAGTTCGCTTAGCCCGTATTCGAGGATACGTACCGGGTAGTTCGGTAGTGTTTTAGCGAACTGTGTGAGCGCTTCGCCGGTTGCCGCATCACACGCTACAGTGTCCCCTAGTACCCCTAGTAGCCCGTACCTTGCCCACAGTGCGGTGCCTGCGTTGTTCACGGTTTCGGTGATGTTGTCGCTGATTGCCCCGTCGATGAACATGTAAGGTTCCCCGTTAGGCTGTGTAGCAATAACACCTGCCTTGTACACGTGTGTTGCTGTTACGGGGCTTGGTGCGCCGGTGGTGAATAGCGTGTCGCCGGGCAGGATTTCGTGCCATGCCGGGTCGGTATTGGTGAGTACGGGCGTGCCCAGGTAGCAGGCGTATGTGGGGATTTCCGTTTCGCCTGTAAGGGTGTGGGTGCCGGATGTGTGTGTTGCGCGGGTACCGGGCGCTAGGGGTGCCCCTGTGAGGGCTTCTAGGCTTCCTGTGACCGTGTATGTGTTGCCGTGCGTGTTTCCGGGTACACCTGCAGTTAAAGTGGCTGTGAAAGCGCCTGTGACCCCGTTAAAGGTTTCGATGGTGCCTATTGCTAGGGTGTATGCGCCTTTAACCCACGTCTCAAACGTTGGGGTGTCGCTGGTTGTATCGAGGTTGCGGTCTTTGAGGAGTAGGGCGATTCCGTGTCCTACTAGTGTTTTTGGGGTTTTGCGTGTCATAGCGTTTTTCCTCCTGTGAGTGAGAAATTTTAGGGGCTTGTTGTGCTTCTATTTTAGCAATAGGGGTGTTACGTTGGTGTGGATTTGCTGGGTGTTTTAGGTTGCATTTCAGGCGGGCACCCCATCTGTTATTTCGAGGCACCCGCCTAATATGCACATATCACTTTTAGGGGCGCTTAATCCTCAATGGTTTCACCCATAAGAACACCGATGTCGGTCAGACCCGTGAGCTCCTTGATGTACTTGACGCAACCTTCACCGTCCCAGTAGTAGGTATCACCGAGAACGGCGGTAGAGATTCGCCAAATACCGTCGAACATGTCCGCCTCATCGCGACGCTTAGCAACCTTATCGAGAGTACCGTACAGCTTATCCTCTAGCTGGCTCTTAGGGATGCCGTCGTAGATTTCGGTCAGGTTCGTTACTACACCAGCGGCGCGGGCAAAGTACTCTACAGCGCTCTGGTCACCCAGCAGGAACAGACCAAAGAACAGACCACAACGGCAAGTATCCCCACTGGTATGCGTGGCGGGTGCGATACAGTATCGCTCAACGTCGGCGTTAGCGTGCTTAATGTCAGCGGCTACACGCAGGGCAACCTCAGCCGCGTCCTTGAAACCGTGGACGCTACCCCACCTATCACGGGGCGGGTTAAGTGCGCTCTTGAGGGAATAATGAACGTGGTTGTTAGGGCAAATAGTAATCCAACGCCCACCGGAGCGGCGAGACACGTCGTGATGGTCGGGGTGGTTAATCTTCGCGTCCAGGTTGCCGTTCTTAAAAACAACAGATGCAATAGACAATGAACCGGAGATGTTGAACGTACCCTGCTCAAAGTGTGCGCGGTGCAACTTAACGTCGCCACTAACGGTCACATTTGCGCCACCCTCAGCGCTAACCAGGTCGGCATGGGAGCCGTCAAGGTTCATAATACTGTTCTTAACAGATACATCCTTAGCGCTCGCGTTGTTACAACTGAATCCTACAGGGGTATCATGGTCACCCTCCGCGTAAACATTCCGCAGGTTACTGTCGGTAATTTTACCAGCACCCTGGAGAGAACCTTCTAGCCTAACCTTACTATTGTGAATAGTGTAATCCTCAATAGCGTAAAGGTTCTTACTGAACTTAGACGTTTGAAAGCTAGTGCCACTAACGTTAGCGTTTCCGGTAATTGCGATGTTGCCGTCAGGCATCTTTACGGTCGTAACGTCCACCTTAGCGTTGCCGCCGATAGTGTTTCCGGTATGCTCGTCGTTTCCAAGTAGACGCTCCGCAATATTGTCGGGAACAGTGTACAGGTCATCTCGACCGGCAATAGGGGTAATGAAATTTGCGAAGCCAGGCAGGTTCGTACCCAGGTCACCAATAAGAGTTACAGTACGGTTACCGTCATACTTGAGGCGGCTCTTAGACTGAAGGTTGTCCTTAGCGCGGTAAAGAATCCACTGGTAGCTGTTATCTTCGTTATGGAAGATGGGTAGCAGGTTAGGCGGAGCAACACGGGTTACCTTGTTGCCGTTCTTGAGCCATAGAAGCTTATCAGTGTGCGCTTCGTTTACGTTTCGGTCGCGGAGGGTGGGGAGCCACAGGTTAGTGGATACGTGGGGCATCTTGTAGAGCAGGTAGTTAGGGGTGCTCATGGTTGGTTGTTGCCTTTCAGTAGTTTTTTTGTTTTGGGGTTTCCTTAACCCCGCATCGTCTACACCTATTGTAGCACATGTTTTTATTAAAGACTGAACATGTGAGTAATGGAAGAGCGCTTACAAAAACGAGGGGTGCCTAGCATCCCAAAAGACACTAAGCACCCCTCGTATGGTTTTACGTCAAGTTAGCTCTTAGAGCTTGCCTCCTTGAGAATCACATCGGCACACTCTGCAAGCGTGGGAGCATTAACCAGCGCGTTATGCCACCTGTCACTCTGTACGCCGTAAGAAGTACGCCAAGTAAAGAGTAGGTTACCCGCATACTTGGCGGCAACGCCGGGCATATCACACTCCTCAATCGTACCTACAATATCGCCTGCCTTGTCGTACACGTCCCAAATGCCGTTAGCGTCGTAGCGGATATGCGGTGCCGGTGCGAAGAACCTTTCAGAAGCAAACTTCTCACGAGTGAGCTCCCCGTGCGTGTCGACGTAGTTATCAAGCGAAAGAATGTAGTAGCCAACAACGTAGCTGTTATCCTCATAGGTTTCGGCATCAATAAAGAGACGTGCTACCGGGTACGCTTCATAGAACGTCTCCGGCTTAGTGTCCCACTTGCCTTCCGGCTTGATTCCCTTAACGGTAATCTTCTCAATCTCGGGGTGCTTGCTCATGAGAGTGGAGAAGTCATGCTCCTCGCCCTTGTCGGAGCTGGAGTTCATGTAGAGAGTGCCGTTCTTGACAATGAAACGGGGGTGCATGAGTGTGCCTGCAACATTATCGTAAATGCCGACCATAAATACGCGACCATCCTTGCGAGGGTCAGTAAGCTGGATTGCCTGGTTAGAGTCACTGTAGCCCATGATGATTTTCCTTTCAGGGAGTAGATAGAGAAACATGTGGTAGAACAATTAGTACTATCATTCTACCACATGTTTTTATTCTTTTGCTCTTGCTGGTCGCCCAGATTGCCCCAATATTTACGCTCGGGAATGTTCTTATTGATGTACAGGAAAAGCTCACGAATCTTCCGGTTGGCAAAGAGCGGTGTTTCTCCCCAATGACAGCTAGGAGCGTCATTAACAGACATAGACCACTCCAGGAAAGCTTTATCACGCCTACTACCTGTAATAGTCAAGTATTCGCCCGTGCCAGGTAGCTTCACTACTAAAAGGGCATCATCAATAACACCATTAAGGTTACGATAAAGCGTGTACTCACCACCGCAGTTTGGGAGGTGCGCCTGTGATGCCTCGTAAATGAGCTCCGCTACAGCGCTCGGGTCGTGTAAGCAGATGGAAGCGCTCGCAATATGCTCCCCGTCGGGGGTTAGCTCAAAAACCCACCCGGTAAAATCAACGCCATTCTCATCTAACCAGATTGCCTCATCGATAGCGGGCTGTTTGGCGTTCCTGAAAGCTTCCTGGTTGCTTTGTAGCACGTCGTCGCCGGTTTCTGTTCGCCCGTAATTATTAGATGCTTCCATAAGCGCCCAGGGTGTAGCAGGTGCTGGGGTGTTGTCTTGAAAATCGATGCGCGTAAAAACGTTATCTTCGTCAGTACTCTCGAAAATAATGCCGCGCGCCTCAAGCTGTTCTGTATCATTAACCGTTAATCCAACTTGTACAAAATTGTATTAACCTGTAGCTTATTGTTGCACATTCTCACCTTGTGGTAGGATGTGTTTACATGAAAGGAGGAACCTGATGCAACTGACGGAGCGGCACCTCATCAAGCCGAACCACGAGCTCTACAAGACGCTAGATGACTTAACATTCAAGGCGAAGAACCTTTACAATCACGGGCTTTATCTTTACCGACAGTCATATTTTGCGCACAAGGAGAACCCAGATGTGCCCATCCTGACTTGGGCTAAGATTGATAATCTCCTGCGTAAACAGGGGCACTCAGACGTTTGCGCACTACCGTCTAAGGTTGCTAATGCTGTGCTGAAAAACTTGGGCGAGAACATTTCGTCGTTTTGGAAGTTGGTGCGTCTAAAGCGCGAAGGCGGCTTAGCCCAAAAACCGCGCCTGCCGCATTATCTGCATAAGACTGATGGGCGTTACCCGTTGTCTTTCAACTACCAGACTTTTGGTGCTAAACGCGGAGCTAACAATGAGCTGTTTCTGTGCCCAAAAGGTATTAACCTACCCATTCCCACTAAGGTTGATAATCCCAAACAAGTGCGCATTGTTCCTAGCCACAATAATTTTGTTATTGAGGTTATTTACGATGTAAAAGAAAGCGCGCCTAAAAGCACCTCTAAATATGCTGGAATTGATTTAGGAGTAGATAATTTTGCTACCATCACATTCTCCACCCAAAATAACCCGCTAATCATTAAGGGTCTTGAGTTGAAGTCCATTAACCAGGGCTATAACCGCCTTATCGGAAAAGCACAGTCTTTACTCCCGGATTCCCTGAAGACAAGTAAACCCATCCACCGTCTTTGGTCACGCCGCTCTTGGATTCTTCGCACGAGAATCCATCAGATGACGGCTTTCCTTGCTACTCTTTTTGACGAGATGGAAATTGAAAAAGTCTTTATCGGGAAAAACAAAAACTGGAAGCAGGGGTTGCCTTTTGGTAAGAAGGTTAAGCAACGCTTCGCATATCTCCCTTATGAAACCTTCATTGAGCAGTTGCAGTATAAGTGCCAGTTGCGCGGAATTACTGTTATCGCCCAGGAAGAATCCTACACGTCTAAGGCTAGTTTCCTAGATGGTGATAATATCCCCGTTTACGGTGAAGTGGAAAACCCGCAATTTTCAGGACACAGGATTAAACGAGGGCTTTATCGCGCTGGTAATGGTCGGTTGATAAATGCTGACGTTAATGGGTCATATAACATTCTGCGAAAGGGGCTGGCGAATAATCAGCTATCTTTCAATGTTGATAACCCAATTATCCACCCCCGTGTCGTCAAGGGAATTGGTGAAGAACCTAACGATAAGTTGGTTCAACTGTACATGTAACCCTAAACATTTTTGTGTGATGGGCTAGAGGTGCTGTAGGGTGCCTATAACAGGCTTGTTCTGTTATGAATTAAATGCAACATTTGAGTGTTTTTGCAACATTTCGATACACCATTTAAACCTATTAGGAGCAATAGTAAATGTTCCATCATGATTATCATGCATTACAAGCGGGAGCTCGGGTGCCTGTAGCTGTTTCGGTAGCGGGCGCACCTGTCGCTTTGTTTTGCGGGCGGTAAGGGCTTTACGGATACGGTTAAACAAAACGGGGCTCCTTTGTTTCCTGATTGGTGGTAGGCACAAAAAGGGCGTGTACCCCATATATTGTATATAAGCGGGATACACGCCGGGTAGATTTTCGGGTCAGAACGCTTCCTCGAAGCCGCCTAATGCTCTAGGGAATTAGCATGCGGTCAGCTCAATGCTTTCTACGCCGCGCGCCAGGGTGTAACCCTGAATAAGGTAGTCGTTCTTGTAAGAGAGGTCGGTATCGATAGTAATGGTTGCCACCTCGTCCTTCTTGAGGGATACCAGGGTGATGCCGTCAATGAACGCCTTATCAAGAATGAGGGTGCCTACGCCGTCCACCTTAGCAAATCGTGCGCGCGGGGCAATATCCATAACATATGCGGCGCGGAAGATGGACTCTACAACGTCGGTGAACTTGTAGTTCTGTGCGTTGGGGGAGGTCGGCTTGACGGTGATGGTGTTAGACATGGGGTGATTCCTTTCAGTGAATCAAGGTTTTTGTTTTGAGAGGTTTTTGCCTCTCATTTCGTTACATTCATAGTCTACCACATGTTTTTAGTGGTTTGCAAGCCTGGGGGTAAAAGTGTTGCCTCGCACCTCTTTAGCACTAGAGATGCGAGGCAACGCCAGGTTTAACCTACTATGCGAGGCAACGCCAGGTTTAACCTACTTACTATTACCAGTCAAAGATTCCATTCATGCTGTACTGCGCAGGGATGCCGCGTTCCAGAGCGGTCATAAACAGAATATCCTCCCTTAACGTACCGTCTGCAACAAGCTCCTCCGCAATAATGCCGTGTACCTGGTACAGATAATTCAGATACCAGTACATGAGGTGACGCTTATCCTCACCCCAATACCTCGCTTCCTCTGTGAAACCGAGCTTGTCGCACAACTGTGCTACATACGGTCTATCGAGCACAGATTCTTTAATGTTTTCGTAGAAGACCTTTAGCGCGGCTTTCTGATTAGTATCACCCCACGGGTACGCCTCCTCGTCAATGATTTCATCATAAGCTTGCTTCAGTCGGGCACGTAACGCCGTTTCAAGGTCACGGATAGTTAGCCCAGCCAGAAGATTCTCAACACCCGTGCTTGCGATAGCGCCTTGCGCCTTACCGACTAGCCCGTCTACCCGCGCAAAATAATGCAATGCAACCGGCTCAGCCAACAGGTATAGAGGGTACCACAACATGCATTGGCAACACTCCGCATATTTTCGATGCTGGGTAGCTGATAGGCACATTCTCACATTCACTACGGCTCCAGGTTCGCGGTGTACATGCCGGGCGGCGGCTCGGAGAGAATCAAGGAGGGTTACGCCCTCATCTTGCTCATCCCAGTCGTCACAAACATACACTGGGGTGCGGCTATTAAAGCTCCAGTGCGGCGATGGAACATCGTCGTAAATACTGTCTCCTACGTATAGGAACGGCTGAGTTGCGCGCAACCGTGTATCTGTGCCGTAGAGTGTGTACCTGTTATTACGGTTACCCCATTCATTGTACCCACCTGTTCCGCCCGTAAAGTCAATCTCAGCATCCCCATCAAGATACATGTTGCGCACTGTGCCGGTTCCTTTGATGCGCGCCGTATCGCTCATAGAAACCAAATGTGTGTAAACATCTCCAGTGATACTCGAATTTCCCTGCATGAATAGCGCGGCATGGGTGCCGCCTTTCACGGAGGCGTTATCGAAGATACAGTTATTGCGTCCTGCTTCGTCACGGATATGCGCGTCCTCAAACCGGGCGGTATCTTGTGAGGTGTGCCCTAGTAGAAGCGTCTCACCGCACGCTACAGATGCGTTTTTGCCAAAGAGAGTTTTACCTACGGCACCAACAACACCCTCGTGTTCTTCAGCCGGGGTGTACAGTTCACCAGGCGTGTACCCGTCTAGGTTTTCAGGGTGCTCAATAAAGATTGAGCCGTAACCCATCGGTGGTGCATATAGGTGCGTAATTTCCTTGACCTTACCGCTCGCTAGTTCCTCCTTGCGGTACCCGGTGGTGATGTTGCGGCGGTCGTCCCAGCTAGTGGGGTTGAGTTTTCGCGCCTGCCATGTGTCTTGTTCAGTCATGGGTGCTCGTTTTCCTTTCGTGTATGCAGGTGGTTTGGGTGCGCAGGGCGCTTATCGCCTGGGGTGCTTGCTTGGCTACTCTTTCTCGTATCCGAGCTTGGTGAGAATCTTGTCGAGCATGTTCCAAGCGTCCGAGTACATCTCGCCTACGCGCGGGTAGCACTCTTCTCCGTCTGAGTTTTCACATTCCCGACCGTCACAGTATTCGAGGTGGTCTTCGTAGGTGCCGTCTGCTTCTTCGTCAATGGTGCCGAGCAGTAGGGTGTGGTTGTTTTCGCGTTCTTGAATATAGAACCATTCGCCGTTAGCTTCGATTTCAAAATATCCTTCATCGAGTTCGTCTACGTGATAGACGGGCACAATGTACTCGTCGGAGATGAAGCAGTTTTCCTCAATGGTGCGGATGGTTTCTGTGAGGACGGGCATCTTGTGCTTTGTGGGTAGCTTGTAGGTGATGCTGTCGTTAAACATTTATGCTTTCCTTACTCTTAGTGTGGGAGGTTTCCCTGTTTTAGTACCCCTGGTGGGGCACAGTACCCCCTTAGAGCGTCTTACTGGCTCTTTGGGGGTACTTCATGTTTTCAGATTTTGCGGGGCTTAGAAGAAGATGGAGGGCGATTCGTTGGGGTTGAACTTCGCCGGGAGCTTCCAAGTGTTGCGCTCCATCAGGTTCACCAGGCGTTCACGGTCTTCGGGGTGAACGTAGATAGTGAGAGAAACGTAGTGGATTGCACCGTCAATGCTGTAGGAATATGCCTGCTCCTTTTGGGAGCTGTCTTCCAGGGTTGCCATGCCACACAGGTCTACCTCGAAGCGGTTATTATCCTTGAAGTCTTCAAGGATGACCGAGGTGACTGGGTTGTTGCTAATGTGTTCCATGAAGCCGGTCAGGTCTTCGTTAGCGATGGTGGTTTCGATAGGCTTACCGTCCTTGTCGTATGCGTAGCCCTTAACGTCGGTAACGAGGTAACCCTTGGTGGTTTCGGTCATGATGTGTACCCTTTCGGTAGGTAATTGAATATTTGGGGTCTAGCCCCTCAACTACTTCTATAGTACCACATGTTTTTAGTGGTTTGCAAGAGGCGCTTATGTAGGGCGTTTCGCCTTTTGTCGCCAGGATTTAGAACCATACTCACAAGATACTTAACGCCACACACCTCTACAGTAACAGCCTCGTCTTTATCCACAGTAACACCTTTCATTTCACCGTCTTCCAAGAAGACCAAGGTGTAAGCTGATTCCCTTTTCATGAAAGATGCTTCAAAAATATTAGTTCCCGCGCTGGGCGTTTCAATAAAGACGTGAAGGTTACCCATTAAACTCAGGTCGTGCATAATATCCTGAGATTCTGCCTGGCTAAACTCGCGGCAGGTCGCTTTGGGTGCATCCCAGTAATCATTGAGTACGTTACCGTTCTCATCCAAAGGGTATCCCTTAAAGAGCAAAGGAATGAACTTCTGGTGCTTCTTACCCATATTCTTTACCTTTCAGCAGTTAGATGTCTTACCATGCATAAAGCATCACATAATTACCTCTATAATACCACATGTTCTTACTATTGCCTCTACTCTAGGGTAGCGGAATAGGGGTGTAACGAAAAACAGCTTTTCACTACACCCCTATTGATACTCCTACAAGGTACCCGCAAAAGCTTTATCTACAAGCTTGTCTACCTCTGAGTAATCAACCCATTTCAGTTCAAACACCTTGGCGGGCAATATCTCATCGAGAGTGCGTAGAACCTTAGTGATGGCGCGCCCCACGTCACCTTCAATAAGGATTGCGTACCGCTGAGGAGGCAGAAACTTATAAGCAAAAGTCATGTTACATATATATGTACCACATTCAGTAGTGCCACAGGTACAGTATTTTTCCAACTGATAAAACAGGGTGGGTAAAGCGTTTTGGCTGGTAACATCACGCAGAATAATATTCTTATCATCGTGTGGATAGAAACGTTTTACAATGGAAGCCACCATCTTTGCGTACTCACCACATGCACTACTGCCTCCCCATCCGCCCTTCTTAGCGTTCACTTCCTCACTAACCGGGAATATCTGAATAGCCCCACCCGAGAGATGGAGAGCAATTTCCGCACCACTACCTTCACTAGTGAACTTTTCGAGGGTTTTCACACGGTGCGAGCCCCACGGCTGAGGGTCATCTTCGTTAATAACTTTCGGTATGTACTGAAATAGAAGCTCGCCGTAGGTTGTAGTCCAAAGATGCCCGTTTCCTTCTCGGCTTCCATGAGAGATAGCCATATACCTGAGTGTTGCGTATGCGCGGCAGAACATATAGATAAGGTTGCGTTCTTCGCCGGTAACATTAACCATGTCGTGCTGGCTCCTTTCGTTACTAATAGCTTGAGTAGGGTTACTGGTCAGGTCTTCGCCCATGTTAGGGCAAATTACAGACGCAGAACAAAACCCAGGAGGTGGTTTCTTAGTGAACGGGCTTTCATGTAGCTCTTTCATCACTCCTCCTTTTCCTTTACCTAATGTTTCCCCAGCATATGCCAACCTCTGATTTCAGGTAGAACGTCACGTCCCACCAGTCAATTTCAATGCCTATTACATCCCAACTGTATTTATCGAGGTTCTTTACCTTCTGTTCTGTAATGAGGCGGGTGTGATTCATTGGCATCCAGGCAATATGTTCACCGTCGGGGTTTGTTTCAAACCTGCGCCGAATGGCATTAAGTGTGAAGTACTCGTCACAATATTTCTTATTGCCTAACCCAACAACCCAGCTGTTTTCGTTTGGGTCTGTGTTTGCGCGCGCAACTAGGTGAAGGTCGTTATTGCGCGCCATTCTGTCTAGGTTAATGCGGCTATGTAAATCTCTAATGAACTGGATATGCTCCTCTACCATTACGATTTTGAACGCGAAACAGTTATCAAAGAGCTTAGGGTCGCCAATGAGGAACCTGTCATCTGACGGTTCCATCTTACTGAGGAGTTGCGGTAGCGGCTTCATGTTTCCGCGCTTGATAAGTGCCATAATGTCCGTGTGTGCTTGCACGCTAACGGTAGGCGTAAAGCCGGTGAGGGTCAGGTTTTCCATAGAGCTCCCTTTCTCTTCTTATCTACAGGTGTGCGTACAGGATTCATAGCTGGAAATATTTAACCGTTCCAATAATGAACCCTCTTTAATGTTAGGTGAAGGTAATGTGAAAATCATAAACAGCGCTCAGGTCGGGTGGAGTAGTTGTAAACACGGGGAACCACTTTCCCGCTTTAACTTCTTCATCAATCACACTGATACGCTTATCGGGAGGACACGGAGCGGTGGGTGCTGAGCAGATTCTGATGGGTACTCGCTCAAGCGGCTTCCGAGCGCGTTTCTTAGGTTCGTGCTCAGCTTCCTCTTTTGCCTTATGGGTTATTAGGCGCATAATATCCGTTCGGGTGCTTACATTCACGTTTGGGGTGAAATTCTCTAACGTCAGGTACTCCATAGAGTTCCCTTTCTCTACTGGGTGGCACGCATTGCCTATAGAGCGTCACCCCAGGGGCGGTATGTGCTTCCTGGGGGACGCTCTATCTAACGTGTTAGTTAAAAGTACCGGGTACCTACTACACGCAGAACCGCGCACTTCTCTTCGCTTTCGGGCGGTACAACCTCCCACTTTTCGTCAGAGCCAGCATTAACCAGCTCTACAAAGCGGTTCAGCATGGTGACCAAATCGGTCATGGTGAAGTTTTCACTCAGGCGGTACGATACGTAGAATCCTTCCGCCTGGTCGTCTTCCCATTCGGAGCCCTTGATGACCTTTCCGAACGGCGCGGGTACCTGTTCCTCACCGCGCCAGGTCTTAACAGTGCTGTAAAACTCGGCTTCACCGCCCGCCAGATTGTCATTCTTAAAGACAACCCATGCTTCTACATTGTCCCAGTCGCTCTTATCTACGTTTTCGTTCAGGTAAGCTTCGGGGTTCACGCTTGCCGGGGTGTAGTAATCTACCTTGGGGTTGTATCGGCGGGTCATTGCGAAGATGGGGAGCAGGTACTCTTCCTGGAGGTTCTTTGCGATGGTGAGGGCTTCGTGCCAGGTGGTTCGCTTGGTGTTTGCCATGATTGATACGCCTTTCGGTAGGTTTAAAAAGTTTTCAAGGTTTCGGGTTTCTGTAACCCGTTTACCTTACATTCATAGTCTACCACATGTTTTTAGTGGTTTGCAAGTTTAGGGTGGTAAACCAGGCAAGCCGCTCCCCGCAGGGTATTCTCACGGAGATGACCAAACCATTTGCAACACCCCCAATACGGTGAAAAAATGGAATTATCAGGAAGCAACAACGCCTCCTAACCTAAACCCCAACATATACGGGGCACAAAAACTACTGAAAGGCTCTACACCATGTCTAACACCGAAAACAACGACTTCCAGCTCACCCTCGAAACCGTCAAGGGCAACCTGAACACCATCGCTTACATCCGCACCGAGGCAGACATGTTCATTAACGGGCACGTGCGCGCCCTGTACGGCACCGTAGATGCCGTAGAGAGCATGGAGTCAGCAGGAACCACCCTTGATTTGAAGGCGTTCACCCGACTCAAGAAGGTGGCTGACATTAAGCGTGAAGCCTCCGAGGTGGAAGACGCTACCCGTCTTGAACTCGCGATGCTCAACGTGGGCGGCATCAACATTGAATCTTTCAATGAGGACAGCGAAGCGATGAAAACCGCCCAGGCGCTCAAGGTACGCACCGATGATATTGCCGCTAAGCTTTCCCTCCGCTGGGTGGAACACCAGCGCCACCTGAAGGTTCGTAACGTAACCCGATAACACATGTTGTAGATAGGCGCGGGGTGCCTAGATGCTTTGGTTCTTTCAGAGTGTCGGGTATCCCGCGCTTTTCCTTATGGTAGTGTTATGAGAGAAAACATATCCAAGGAAACTACAAGGGTTGGTGTCAGGTTATGGAGCTGTTGGAGCTAGTGAGAAGTATTCTTTCTGCGTTCATTTTTGCGTGTCTCCTTATGGTGGCAGTTGTCATGTGGAACGCAGGGCATGACGGCAAGCACAGCATGAGCCCACTAGGTAGTGGAAACATGCCTCTAGGCGCAAGAAGCGCCCAACAGATACGTACTGACGCACACCAGCGTCGCGAAAGAGCGTACAAAGAGCGAACACTAAAGCGGGTCGAGAAAGCGCCCGGCGCGCATCTATATGTCACGCACAAAGAAGCAGAAGCTATCCGTAAATCAGGTGTGCTAGACGGCTTACGGTTCGATACGCACATCTACAAAGATTAAAAGGCAGAGCATTATTTAAAGCCGCCCTAGAGATACACATAAGCATCTCTAGGGCGGCTTTACTACATGGTGTTATTCCTTAGCTTCCCTGTTGGCTACTACCAGGTCAGAGGTGGTGCCGGTAGGGATATGTACCGTTGCTTTGTCGTAGGCGTAGGTTGCGTTCAGGTCACAGCCCTTGTCTCGACCGCCCACACAGAGGTTAGCACCGTCAGCATGGGCACTGTTGGTGTAGTACATAGGCGTGTACGTTACGTAGGGTGCTTCACCGGCGGGCAGGTCGTCTGCGATGGTTACGCCGCCATTGTCGCCTACGTTCACGGTTACCGTTTTGATAGTGTTATCGGTGTCGCGTTCTAGCCAGGTGTAGTAGGTGATGGTTTCGATGCGGGGCGCTCGCGGGATGCCGTTATCTTCCTTAATGGCGTTGATGGTGAGGTATTTGCCGTCGGATACGCGCTCTAGCGCTCGCCTGTATTCGACGGTTTCGCCGTTTACCTTTTCCGCTACGGGTGTGCTGTTGTTGCCGTAGGTGTCCTGTTGGGAGGAGAAGAATCCGACGGTGAAGGATGTGCCTAGCATGATTACGGCGGTAATTGCGAGAATGTTAGGCACATAGGTTTCGGTGTTCTTATTGACCTTATCTTCGTCAATAAAGGTAAGAGCCATGAATATAAACAACGGTGCTGACATGCCGATAGTTAGTACCATGAGCATGTGCATGATTGCGCTCTTAGCATCAGGTAGGGTGAACGCGAGAACGGCGGCAACATACAGGGAGGTCAGTACAGCGAGGGCTATCTGAAACTTATGCCAGGTCTGCTCCTTCACGTCACCGGATGTGCTTTTACGTAGAGCGCGCTTAGAGGTAAGAGCCGCAATGATGATAGCCACCGTATAGGGGATAGCTGTCAGAAAAGCGGCGGCGTGAGCAGGGAGCATGTATTGAGCAAGGTTCATAAGTCGTTGCTTCCTTTCTGTGTGCTGAGCTCGGCGTGTCACATAAGAAAGTGTTTACGCCGAGCTTCCAGGCTGATTATTGGTTAGTGGGTGCCGATAAACTCGTTGAGTAGGATGTTGATGAGTCGCATGGTTGCGCTGATTCGCTCGCAGTCAGGTTCGTAACCCCAGTTGGGGTGCGCCTTGATGGAGATGTGTTCAATCTCGACGCTGTGCCCTGAGTTGATTGCGGTTACGGTAGCGTGATACTTTTCGCCGCCGACAGTGACAATGAACAGGGCGCTGTGCTTAGTGCGGTTACCCACATTCACCTGGGAACCAGGAATGTTTTCCTGTAGGTGCCATTTAACGTCGTTGGGGTTTTCAAGGATTTTTACGACATGGTTGCCGGGTTCTACTCGCATGGTGTCGTACCTTTCGGGATAATTACTTAACTTCTATAACTATTCTACCACATGTTTTGGGGATTGTCGAAGCATGTGGTAGAATTTAGGTAACAGCAAATTGGGAGACACGAAAACATCTCTCTTATATTCTACTGAAAGGTAAACACTATCATGGGCTCTTTCTCTTGGATGTACGCCACCCCGGTGCCCTCAAAGTCAGCACCTCTAAACATCATGCCCGGCGACAAAGTAAAACTCCTCATCCCCCAGGAGCTGGGAGGCGGGCATATTGCAGGCACTTACCGCGATTACGGGCGTATTGAAACCCCACAGGGCACTGTTCACGACGTGTACGAGCTGGTAGCAATTTGGAACTCACCCACTATCCGTAACATTTTCAGGGAATATGACCCGAAGCTTACAGACAAGGTGCTGGCGCGTAAGGCACGCGATGAGCAGGATACTGACCCAGCGAAGTCGATTACGTTCCTTCTCCGTTGCATCGGTATTGATTGGCGTTACGGCATTTATGGTGACCGGCTCCATTATGATTTGAAGTTCGCCCGCATGAACGACAAGATTACTTATGAGTTGTGTCGGTTCATTTCTCCTATTGACCCCTATCGCGGGTTTGTGCGTGATTCTTTCACGTCTACGTTGCACGCCGAGTGGGGTATGGCTGATTGGATGAAGCGTGTTAAGCCGCGCCGTGACGTTATGCTAGGTAGACCGCTTGTAGAGCCGAAGGTTTATGACCTGAACAGGCTGGTTGCTTTGCGTGCCCTATTGGAGGAGAAGTATTCTACCGCTCTAGGTGTCGCCCGTGTTCCCGCCTAAAGAATATGGGGTGACCTTAACGGCTTCTAAATGTGCTGTTTCCTCACCGGGTACTGTGTGGGTGTTTAAGAACGTTAGGGGGGTGTACCTTGCTGGGACGTGAAGAAAGCATCAGATACGCAGAGGAAGCGGCAGTAAAGCTCCGTAACCTGTATCTTGAAAAGTACGGCGACCCGGATAACCCGCTACATTTAGATTTAGTGAATCTATGCGGTAAGATTGGCGGTTCCATTTATGAGGTCTTCTGTAACACCCAGTGGAAAGATTTTAACGTATTAGAAGCACTGCCGGGCGGCGGCTTTATTGTCCGCCTGAACACCTTTTATATGGATAGTGAAACCTATAAGTCGTCGCTTCGTTTGGCTTTCGCTATCGGGGACTGGCTTCTTAACTTCCAAAATGCCGAGCCGGGTACCGTGTGTAGAACCTATCAGGAGACGCACCATGTGACCGCAAGTTCTAAACCTTCTTATGATTACGTCGTACATTTCGGATGGAGCCTACTCCTCCCCGCTGATTTGTTTGAGAGCACCTGGTGGCTTTACCGTTGCAACGCTTCTGAGGTTGCTAAGGCGTTCGACGTTTCCTGTAGAACTGCTCAGCTCCGAAGCCAGCAACTCAACCTGCCTGTTAAACCACTAGAGAGCATGGAAGGATAAAGATGCGCAAAAGCTGGGCGCGCCACACAGGGGCGCAAGTGTTTCGCTTGCATAAAGAGGCGGCGTAAATAATTATGACGTTCTAAGGGGCTATTGGTGCCCTCTAGTGGCGCAACAACACCAATGTTGCCGACCCACACTACCAGCAATACTGAAAGGAAGCTTGTTCCATGAGTGATGATGTGAACATATACGAGGAAGAAGCATTAGAACACGCCAAAGAATACGCGGTTAAGCTTCGTGAACTACATCTCACCGAAGCTACCTATCTCGATGACACGATACATCTGAACCTGGTGGAGCTTTGCTACATGCTCGGTGGTGACATTGAGACGGTAGGCGGCACCTCATATCAAGAGTACGACATACTGGAGGCACGTGAGGATGGGCGGTTCCTTGTTCGCCTACACATCGCAGACCACCTGAGTGTTAAATATGAGTCGTCGCTACAGCTCGCTACCATTATTGGTGACTGGATTCTTAATTTTCAAGACGCTGAGCCTGGTACCATATGTAGAACTGATGCTGATTACCGGAATAACAATAGCTTAGAGTACAGGTGTGCTGTACGTTTTGGTTGGAACCTGCTTCTCCCCGCTGGGCTATTTGAGAGCGCCTGGTGGATGTGTGGTTGTGACGCGGATACGGTGGGTTATGTTTTAAACGTTTACTTTATTCACGTACTATACCGTGCTAGGCAGTTAGGTTTACCCGAAAGAACACCATACCTATTGGGTGGTTACAACGATGAAGGTGAATATATCCCAAGTACTTTACATACGGACTGATTGATAACAGCAACCTTACTTTTTTGGCAAACACCCTATCATGTTCAAAGCTGTGGCACTAACAAAGACCTGAAAGAGGCAGACGTTCCTATGAGTAATGGGGCAACAATACAAACGGCACAAGAATTATATAAACACGCTGAGGAAGTGGCGGTAACGATTCGGGAGCGGTACCTTGAAAAGTACGGTGACCCGGATAACCCGCTACACCTTAACCTGGTGAAGCTTTGTAGTAAAATCGGCGGTCAAATTGAGCTAGTAGATTCCACCTCTAGGTATGATGATTTTTCTGAGCTGGAAGCACGGGCGGATGGGTATTTCCTTGTCCACTTACGTGTTGCTGACCATCTTATTATTCCTTATGAGTCGTCGTTCCGTTTAGCGTTCATCATTGGCGACTGGATTCTTAACTTCCAAGACGCAGAGCCGGGTACAGAGTGCCGAACCTATAGAGAAACAGTAGCGAACAACACGGCAAGCTATATGGCGGCTAAGTATTTCGGCTGGAGTTTACTTCTTCCCGCTGATTTATTTGAGAGCACCTGGCAGATAACAGGGTGTGACTTGAGGGAAACAACCAAGGCGTTCAATGTTTCGACTAATGCGGTTATGACGCGCGCTCAACAGCTTAACATTCCCCTGTCAGCGCCAAAGGTGATGGTAGATGAATGATAATAGGCACACCCGACTGATTGTTTCGGAAGCTTACAGGATGTAAAAGGTGCCCTCTAGAGAAACAGCTCATCTCTAGAGGGCACCTTTACGCTTATCTGTTGCTTACCAGGGGTTACTCGAGCCCATCTTCAATTTCAACACCGCCGGTCGCTACCTCATAGGTAAACCGGAACTCACGGATAGCGATGTTCCTGTTGGTCATAACAATACGCATACCGGCAAAATGGTCGGTAAATTGAGATTCGGTGTTCACGGTTGCTTCACCGCTAATGACCGGCTTATCGTACTCGTCGGTGTACACATAGGTGTGGAGCTCAATGTACTCGTCGCCGTATTTGTTCTGTGCGGCTTCGAGTACTGCTTCTTCCATGCGTGCTTCGAGGGTGGACATATTGGGTGCCTCCGTTAGGTCTATGTGTGCCAAAAACTAATTACGTGACTATTCTACCACATGTTTTTAGTGACTTGTAGCTTTATGGCTTAGATTGTCCTGTAAATCGGTAAAGCAAGAGCGGGCACCCCAGGCGTTAGAATAACTAACACGCGGGGTACCCGCTTTATATGTAAATACAGCCCCAGGCGTTACTGGGAACGTTTTTTACATGTAATCTTCGAGCGGGTTAGCGTTTTCCATATTCTCCGAGAATGACACTTGCCTTAAAGAGCTTATCGTCCCGGTTCATGATAGTGGCGCGCTCACTCTCAAATTCACGCTGGAGCGCCTTCTTTGCGGTTTCACAGAGGGCGGTTACGGTACGGGGTACCTTCCAGGGTTTGTTCAGCCAGCGGTAGATTACCTCGTCTGCGCCGTCTTGGAGCTTGAACTTGAACGCCTGCTCACCAATAGGGAAGCCTACTCGGAACGTCTTAAACACATTCTCCTGCCACTCTACGAACTCCCCCCATTCCTGCACCTTGTCTACAGCTCCGGCGGGAATAACACTAAACGCTTCTACGGTACCTTCAATGTCTCCGTTGCTGTTTATGTATTCGATTTCAATCCTGTGGCTGATTCCGTCACATTCGTCAGCGTCATGAAAGTCATTCTCGGATTCGTAGCCTTCACAGATGGGACATTCATATTCGCGCACTACGGATGTAAAGGTGCCAGCCTTGTTGCCGTTCGTATCCGCGATGGTGAGGTTGCCGTTTTCTTTGCCGGTAATGATTCCAGTACGGCGGATACCCTTATCGCTGGTGAGCGTAAACTCTACACCCTCACCGATAAAGAAACCAATATTGAGGTTTACATCCTGATACCCGTCCGGGGATTTAAGCATCACAAACTCACCCAGCGCAGTATCGCTAGTGAAAACGGCTTGCTTAGACTGTTCAGCTTGAATGTAGCTATCCACAATTTCGGTGAGGAGGCTGTATTCGTGCTCTAGAGTGTCTAGTTCTTCCTGCCGTGAGTCACGCAGACGCTTCAAAACGGTGAGGCGCTGTGCGCGGGTAAGCTTCTCAGGTGCAACAAAGAACTGGGTTTCACTAAGCTTCTTGAACTGATTGAGTGCCCAGGTGTGCTTCTTAGCGTTGCGTTCCTCGTCGCTAGGGAAATGTGCTACCACGTTCATACGTTCATTCCATACGAAACCCACACCGTTAGCACGGGTGTTACTGGTAGCGGTTTCAGCTACAACATAACCCCCGGTTGCTGTGTCATTGATAAGTACAGCACGGGTGGGGTAGTTACTCATCGCCGTATAGTGTAGACGGTCAATAACCACACTATTACCACCATTAGCGGCTAACACGCGAACAGCCTCGTAGGAGCCACGCTCGCGAACGTCATTCATGACGAGGTAATCGCCGGTGCTGATTTTAGAGAAGTCAATGGTAGACATGTTTACGCTCCTTGCGTGTGGGGTGTAAGTATTATTAGGGGTAGTAAAGTTTTAAGCCCCTAAAACATGATTCAGGGGCTTATTTAAGAGCTAGTCAGTTGCCGCTCTTTACCTTCTCAACCTTCAAAACCTTGTCATAGGTTCCGCCAGTCGCACTGATTGCAAAACCTTCAATCTCTACTTCATTCTTTCCCATTTCAGTCCAGAAGTCATAGTTTTCATCATCCTTGTCGACGGTCACACGCACCCACTTACGCTTATCGGCGTTGAAAAAGATAAAGTCCACCTCATCGTCATAGAACTCGTCGCCTTCTTCCATGTAATCGATGTTGCTTTCCAAAAATTCCATCTTGCATGAAGTGGCTTCCATGTTGATAAAATCAACAACCTCTTCGGTGCTCCAGCGGCTATTATATGCCGATACCTTGACGTTTTCGTAACCGTTTGCGAAGTTCATTGCAGTGCTCATGATTGTAACCTTTCGTTAGCGGGGGCTTTCGGCAACCCCTCGTGATAGAACTATATTACCACATGTTTTTTACAGTTTACAAATATGGGCACAGGCAGGCGGGTGAGTAACACGAAATAGGTGCCCACCCGCCAAAAAATAAGCTATCAAACTACAGATTTAGAACATTCGAGATGGTGAAATGCCGCCTAGAATCTGGGCGACATCAGAAACCTTATCCTTATTCTCCGTAAGCCATTTTTCAGCCACTTCTCTCATATGAGCTTCATACTCATTCTGAACGGCTTTTAGGCGCTTATACTCAGCTTCCGAACGCCTCTTACCCTCAAGCCACTCAGTGCCACGTTCTAAAAGGCGAACTAGAGCCGCACGGTGCTCCGGCGACACCTTCGCATATTCAAGGACAGTTACATTGCCCAGTGCCTGAAAACGCTCATAGATACCCATGTACTCCTTCTCGCTTTCCGGGTTGTGGGCGGCATACACCTCATTGACGCGCTTTAGAGCCTTACCTACCTCGCGCGCGTCCTCATCCCAGTGGTCTTCCATATCTACAGGTTCCCTAAAGAACGTTTCAATGAATACTCGCGAAGAATCAGACGTATCCTCCTGTACTGTTACGGCATCAACGCCCGCTTCAGAAAGCCCGTACTTCTCCATAAGAGCCTTCTTAGAGATAGCCATGAACGTACCATCCTTCGGGTACCAGAAGTGCATCTTCTGGCGAGCCATGAGAATATTCTTAGAACACTGAGTCCTCTTAGCGAGCCACTTCCAGTCCTTATCATGTTCCCTGGTGGCATTTAGAGCTGTCACAATATCTAGGGTATCCCAGCTGTCAATAACACTGGTAGGCGTAACATTACGAGCACTCGCGTTAGACGGCTTCTCTAGTAGGTAACGATTAGTTTCCTCTTCCTCCGCAAGAGCGAACACCTTGTTAGATACCCAACGGTAATGGTCTGAAGATTCCTGCGCTAGAACAGCGTAAGAGAAGCCGCACAGTTCTTCTCGGTGCCTGAAAAGCCAGTCACTGATAGTCCCCCCGTTCATTCCAGCATGGAGGAGGTGACCAATAAAGGTATTAAGGTTCCCGAAGTGGCAACCGTCCGGGAACTGGTCAGCCGGGTACACAAATTCACCATTAGAGCTGTACCCCAGAATCTCGCCAAAGATATAAAGCTCTTTAACCCTCGCGTCAGAGACACCCAAAAGCTCTGCAACTTCCTGATGGGTAATTACTAGACGCTCGGGGTTCTTTTGCTGTTGCTTCCGGCGTTTTTCGATGAGAGCCAGGCGCTCCTTTAGCTCCTTCTTAGGCAGACCCATAATTTCGCTCTTAACAGTCAGGTTATCCCCGCAGTCCCAGTAGAGAGAATAGGGAATACCAGGGTTGGGGGTGATTTTCTCAATCATCCGTAGCGTATCCACGGAGGGGCGCTTGTGTCCGGGGAACTTAGAGGTGGGGAACTCGAAGGGTATGTTATTCCTTTCTAGAATGTTGGAACCAAAAATAATGTTTATACAGTCATTCTACCACATGTTTTTAATACCTTACGGATTTTGGGTATGTTTTTGGGGACTCAAAGAAAACATGAGTCCCCAAAAACAAAACATATTCTACACAGGTAACCTACACTAGGTGCCTACCCGTTACGGGTTACAGCTCTTCCGCGTCACTTTTCTTCTTGCCACGCTTACGCTCGTTAGCCTCTTTAGTCCTTTCAATGGTTCGCTCTAGCAGGCTGATTATTGCTTCCTCATGCTCAGGTGAGATGAGAGCATAATCAATCATGGATACGTTGCCAAGGTAAAGATGATTTACCCAGATAGGGTCAGCACCGTATGTGTAATACCCAGCCTTCGCAAGTTCATCCAGGAGCACCTCTATACGGTGTGCAACGGGGTGGATGGTGACACGACCAGCGCTATCCCTTACGAAGCATGCATAATTGTAAACTGACTCGCCTTTGTACTCACGCTTCCACTTCTCACTAGTCGGGGCAGGAGTTAGTAACTTATCTAGCTCTTCTTCTGTCACCCCGAAGCTTTCACATAGCTCCGAACTTTTAATCCAGTCAAGGTTAGCGGGGAATGGAGACGACATGTGTTCGCGGAGGAGAAGTGTTTTGAACGACACGCCGATTAGCTTCTCTAGGTTAATGGCGCGGTCTACGCGGAGCTGATATTCCACTTCGGCTTCGCGCTCAACAGCCTCAGCTGACTTCAAGGAGCGCCATTCCTTAACCATACTCACAGGTGTGACAGTATCGGCTGTGATTCCAGGGCAGTTATCACGGATATACCTTGAAGCACGCGCGCCTTCAACGGCATCACGGAAACGCCCCAGAACCCAATGGGCATGGTCTGAGCTTTCATCCATAAGGTGAGCATACGCGAACCCACCTAACTCATACTTAGGCGTGAATAAGTGCCAGTCAATTTCCTTATCACTCTGCCCAGCGATGCGTAGCGGTTCAACTACTTGCTGGATACGGTCAAATAGTTTCCCGCCTGCAAACTGGTGCGCTGGGTAGACGGTTCCACGCTCTTCATCTTCTGCCCAGCCGATGATGCGTCCCTGGGCATGTAGAATGTTCACCTGTTCTACGGGGATGTTTAGCTCTTTGGCTACTCGCGCCGCGTCCCACAGATTGTTTGGGCGGGCGAACTTGCGGCGCTCAATAAACTCATCGCTCGGGATTCCTAATAGATGACAGAATTGTTCATCTGTAGCCCAGAGTCCCCATTGAGTACTGTAAGCGACGGAGTTTAACCCACAGAGCTGGTCTACGGTGAGGCGGACATGGTTCTTGAAACTAAAGTCAGTCATAACGTTATTCCTTCGGGGTAGTGGTGGTTGTTTCTGCTTTGTTTTCTGGGGCATAGCCGGTGATACGGTTGAGGAAGTTACCCCACGCCTGTAGCGGCTTCACAATGAGGTAAGTACCAAGGAATACGGCGGCTACAAAAAGAGCTGTTAGTACTAGCGCTCCGACTAGAAATAGTACAGGAAGCACGACGGCACCAAGTATGGTGACTAGGAGCATGATAAGGATTGAGGTTCCTACCTCTAGGAAAGTCGTGGTCGTCTCTCCTTTGATGAGGAAACCAACAACCACCGCTAGAGCAGTCAAGCCAAGAGTAACCCCACTTGCGAAAGCGCCCATTATAAGGGTGTAGGTCACAATATCTTTCGGCTCTACTTGTTCTCCTGTGTAGTCACTCTCCATCTTTTCGCGAATAAGCCCGTATGCAAGAATAACGGCTCCTACTGCGTACAAGAGAAGGAATAGTTGTGCTACGCCGGGTATGTTGTTCCACGAAAAATCCATATGGTTATGTACCTGCTTTCCAGCTAGGGGATGTGTAAGGTTTACACCTATTTTACCTGTCTACCTGGGCTGTTTTCTATGTTGCCGCCACCTTATATACTTGCACGATTTAACGCAAAAAGGAAACCCCTATGCCGGGCTAGTATTTCCTGACTTAGGGGGTTTCATTCAGTATTGCACTGTTGCGACTATTATCCGTTGGTTACGGACACCATTTTCTCGGCGCTACCAGCGGGGATGTGAATAATGGTGTATGACTTAATGAACTTCGCCGCCGTCTTACCGTCTTCGCAAGCGGGTAGAGCGTGGAAGAACCTGCCATATCCGTATGCATCCTTTACGCCACAGATTTCCTTACCGGCGGCTACATCAGCACCCTTCACCTTGTAATCAACGATACGCTCTACACGTGCTTCCGTATCGGTTGCGGGTAGGTCATCCTTGAGTGTGACTTCGAACAGGTCGTTATTCTCCCTATTCACACTAACGGGCACTAGTGAGCCGTCTGTCTTGCGTTCTAGCCAGCTGTAAGTGTAGCCGTTATTACTGGTTCGCAAGTTGCTGATAGGGAGCGTGCGAGGCTCACCCTCTAGCTTATTGCCGTCAGTATTGAGGTGATAGGTGACGACCTGGTCGTATTGCGCGTTTTCGGCTTCTCGTGCCGCGTTATCGGCGTTGATACAGAGCGCTACCACACCTGTAAATATTGCAAACGCGAAGAGCTGTACAACATCTTTCACGTTTTCTTTGTACCGCTGATGTGCGTCCATCTTAACGATTTCATCGCTCTTGTAGAAGAAATAGATAGCGAAGGCGAGGTATGTCCAACAGAACCCAAAGATGGAGAAGAGAATCAACCCAATGTTACTAAGAATGATGCCCGTAGCTAGTACAGCGGCAAGCCACACCAGCTGAACATAGTAGAAGCGTTTACGGGAACGGTTGTATGTTGCTTCCTGCTCTGGTTCTGGTAGTTTACGGATATGTGAGGGGATGACTAGCGCATACACGATGAGCGTTGTGATGGTAGAGAGGATAGCGAAGCTAATCCAGATAATTGCGAAGTCCATAAGTGCTCCTTTACTAGTGGGTTATTCGCTGGTTACGGTAACGATTTTATCAAAGCTACCGGCGGGGATGTGGATGATGGTGCGTGACTTGATGAGTTTACCTTCGGTTTTATCCTTGTCACATTCGGGTAGCGGGCTGAATAGACCGTCAAAGCGCTTCTCTACGCATACTTCCTTACCGGCGTTAGTGTCCTCGCTCTTCACCTTGTACTCTAGGGTGCGTTCTACGCGCGGCTCCGTGTCGGTGGCAGGCAGGTCTTCTTTGATGGTGAGCTCGTATTTCGCGTCGCGAGGCTTATCGGCAGTTCGGGTGGTAATGGTACCGTCGTTGGTGCGTTCTACCCAGCTGTAGCTGGTTCCTGCCCTGTTGCTTCGGAGGCTACTTACCGGGTAGGTGTGCGCGTCGCCTTCTAGTAGGTGGTTGTTACCGTCCATATAGTAGGTGATGGTTTTGTCGTATTTCGCTTTCCTTTGGCTTGATGGCTTGACCTGTAGCATCCTTGCCATAAACGGAAAGATTGTCCGTGTCAGCATCCTTGCGGGTAACCTCAACCTCAAGGGTGATGTTTTCGCTCGCGAACTTGGTGGTACATGACTTTCACCAATAGATTCTGCGTTGCCTGATTCATTGTTGAGCTTAGAGATGTGGTCTTCCAGAGCTTCAATGCGCCGAATAGAGCGGCTCGGAACCTCAACAATGGTTGTCAGAATGTTGTAATCATAGGTCTGCATGATTAGCACCCTTTCGGTAGGTTTGAAAACTTGCTAGGCTTCGGGTTTCTGTATCCCGTTTGCCTTACATCTATAGTCTACCACATGTTTTTAATGGTTTACAAGTTTCAGTGGCGGCTTTTTACGAAGCTGTGTTTATAGGAAACAAAGCGGGGCACCTTGCAAAGATTTAACACCTTCACACAGTACCCCGCCATAGCTTCACTTTGCATTACTTAGGGATAGTCACAGGAACGTCGAGGGTAATCTTACCGTCTACAACGTTTACGCGGTCAAAAGTAACTCCCCGACGGTGCTCCTTCCAGAAAGTTTCTCCAAAGCGCTCCACTACCTTCTTTACGAACAGCGGGTCGCCGTCTACCTTCGCCACCATTTTCCGCGAACAACTAAGTGAAGCGTAGGGCTCGTCGAGCATGATTTCGTAGACAATCTCACCTTCTTCCTTATTGCTCATGAGGGCACCAGAGCAGTAGGCGTACTTTCCCCATTCTTCCAGCTCCATAGAAGACATGTAGCGGTCTTTGGATTCAAAGTGGAGGTTTGCGGTAGAAGTATTGTTTTCATTTTCGAGCGGGTTACCCTTAACTAGCTCACGGAACTTAATAATGACATTGAACGAGTAGTCATCCACCTCGAGGATGTAATCCTTGATGTAGATATTGCGGTGTTCCCCGAGAGCCAGGATGAGCTTCATCTCGTTACTGGTTTCGTACACACCCTCGGCTCGATAGATACGCTTATCGTTTGCGTCTACAAATTCAATATAGGGGTCGATAACAACATGGTGGGCGGGGTAGGCACTATTATCTTCTGCCTCGGTGTAGGTTTCGCCAGCGAGCTTAATGGGCGGCTTCTCGGCAATAATACGCTCCGCTACCTCATGTGAGAGGAAGTATACGGTGAGCGTCATTTCGTTCGGGAAAATCATATAGGGGGTTGTCATGCGTGAAAGCCTTTCAGTAGCGGGTTTAGAGAGAATAGGGGGTAGCTTGCTTGTAATCCCTAACATTCAGACGTGCTAGGGGTTACGAACTTTCATATGGGGCTTAGTCGAGGTATGTCTCATTGTCGGGGAGAGCCAGGATACCTTCGTTGTAATCTACCGCTCGGATGTCATCCTCGCCTTCGATGCCGAACTCGGTGAGGATAACAAACCAGAGGTAGGACGGGGCGTTAAGCTCAATATTGATGAAAACATCGCCTGCCTTAACGGTCATGGTTGCACCGTAATCCTTTACGCTAGTAAAGCGGGCATCAATGTTGGTAATTTCGGGCTTGTTGCCTGCGTTAATGGCTTCCTTGAGCTCGGTGGGGGTTTCAAAGTCAAACATAAAACCCGAGAAGCCGAGGGTCGGGGTTTCAATTTCAATAGTCACGGTGTGTTACCTTTCGTAAGAAGTTTCAAAGCTTCTAGGCTTCCGGGTTTTCCCGTTCGCCTTATATCTATAGTCTACCACATGTTTTTAATGGTTTGCAAGCTTTGGGGGTGATTCTATATATCTTTCGTACCCCCCCCCGAACCCCTAGCAAAAAAAGAAGAGCCTCTAGATGCTTCAACACACCTAGAGGCTCTTCAACGTCCCACTCTCCCTAGAGTTCAACGTTGATAAAAGAATAACACAACAGTAACCCCGCGCGCAACCTTCTAACCCGATTCTTTTTCAGCCCTCCATTTCAGAGGATATAGTAATGCCCCTGCGAGGAACTCCTTTGCTCCTTCAGGGGCATCACTTATATAAGGGAATATAGAGTCAATCTATATGGAGATGTGCAACTATGATTCAGCATAAGTTACGTATCTAAGTATAACATCTCAATGGTGGCGCTCGCAAGTATGATTCTTTACGTCTGAGTGTTCGTTCTTGAAGAAGAGTCCACCCCACCACGCTACGGCGCGCGTAAACCCGTCAGAAACAGACTTGTAAAGCATGTAAACGCCCGTGATGCCCCAATACATCGCCCAGAATAGTGGTGCCGTAAGAATTGGTGTAGCTATCAGGGTTATTACAACCGCCACCCAGTAAGCGGTCATATCTGTATTGCTTACATCTATAACTGTTACCTTTTGGGTATTCAAGGCTTCATGAGACAGGATAGCGTTAGCTACAGAAAGTACGCCTGCTACCGTAATAATCTTGAGTACCGCCCATTTCATCACCCCATCGGGGAGGGTGGGGGTCTTACCTGTACGAATATCCGCTTCACCCATCGTGATGATAAATATGACAATGAAGATGAGTGCATATACAGTATGGTGAAGGTGCCGTCGCTGTTGTAGGTGAAAGCTTCGGTGAAGATGTCCATGATGTGTAAACCTTTCAATCAGAAAAACTAGGTATTACTATAGTACCACATGTTTTAGTGAAATGGTAGCCGAGGGTTGGAATGGAGCAATAAGAAGAGAGCTACTTCATGGTTCACCTGTAAGCTACCCTTTATCAACCTGTAGAGGTTGATTTTTAATACTTAAAACAATGTTTTTGCACTAAAATACATAATGCGCTGACTAGGTAAAAGGCTCATTCTCCCGCTTACCGGGATACCCCTAAAAAACACCTTCTATCATGCGTTCACTGAATCCCGTCAAAAACACATTCAAAGCCCACTACTTTCACGCCTTCTATTCGCTTGTGGATACAGAAAACCCCCGCCAGATACATGTTCCTATCTACAGCCGATAACATCGACCGCTAAGGCATGAACACGTATCCCTCACAGCGGGGGTTCCTTGTGTACCAAGAAGAATATTCAAAAAAATCAAGAAACGTCTCAAACGAGAGGTCAATCTGCAGAAAACCTGAAGATGTATCTAACTATAACAACCCCACCGTGTGAGAAGCAACCAGGAATAGGTATGTGACTAAAACTTTTTCGAGGTTCCTTTGCCACCTATGTAGCGGTTACATCTGATTCTTTCATTGAAGCGATACCTATACCCCCATGCCGTAAGCGGTAAACGCCCCTCTGTGCCTTACGTTGCCCTTACTCTATAAATTACACCTCAACGGTATTTAGGGGTATTACACCCCCGGTAGAGCGCCATACAATAAGCACTGTGGCTCTTACACCCAGTTTGCGGACACAGAAAACCCCACCAGGCGCATGTTCTATACCTGAAAAATCGCAAAACAGGTAGAAAGGAGGTAAACATGCACCCCTCACGGTGGGGTTTCTTTGTAACAATCTATACTACTGAAAGGAATCAATCAATGACCCAAAAGGAGGATATCAATCAACTCAAGAAAAAGAATAACACACCCGCACACCACTTTGCAACTCCAAAACCTTACCCCTGGGTAAAAAATTTCAAAACCCTACTGGCTCCCATGTTGAGCTATATAGGCGCGCTACTCTACCTGCTCTACGGTTAGTAAAAAATTAGCCCCTCAACCAAATCAAACCTGACTGAGGGGCTAATGAGGTGCTACGCCAAAGATGCAGAAGCGTAATCACTCAAAATCACATCACATAACAAGTCTACCACACAAATAGAGCGCTCGCAAACAAAAAAAAGGAAACAGGAACAGAAAACCCTCACCGTAGAGCACCCTACTTCTACATCCTAAGCAGGGGAACCCCTTATAGCCGGTGAGGGTTGTCTCATATATTCGCATCACCTATTATTCTCTAGCTAGTGATGCAGGAAACAGGTATCTGACCCGTTCCCTCTGAACTGACACACTTAAAGCTTACATGCTTGTTACAGCTTTCACAACCACCTTTTTCACTGGCGCGCGTTGCATCTTACGGTTTCTCCGGGTGTCTACAATGTTCCCCGGATATAGAACACCCCACCCTAGAGTGCTCCGCTGAACATCCCAAACGGAGCACCTTCTAACAGGTGGGGTTTCTTATGAAAAGTGTCGATAGTGAAGCACATATGCACTGCGCCATCTACTAACATGAACGTAAACCTCTTACAAGGCTTGCCAGTCCATCTTACCACATGTGTTAAGTAAATAAAAAACGGGTGCCCCTAGTCCTACCGAAAACTAGGGGCACCCTGCACAATAGTGCGTCTGATTCTTTATCAGAATAGCACAAAGCTCACAGGTGTCGCAACCTGTTTTTGATGGGTTTTCAAAAAATTTTCAAAAACTTTGATATGGCGGCGAACGTGCTGTTAGTTTCTCCGTTTTCGCCTATCCGGGTGTAGATGGTTCACTAGTGGGCGTGCTCTTCGTGATAGTTCGGGTTACAGTCAGGGCAGTGTTCGTGCATCATCTCGTACAGGTCAGGTACGCCTAGCGCCTGTTCCATTGCGTATCGTAGTGCGAGCGCTTCTGTTGCTTCCTCGTAATCCATGTAGTCGATGCATCCGATGCGGGCTTGTAGGTAAGCGTCTAGGTACTCTTCACCTAAAGCAACGTACTGGATAGGCGTTACGTAGCCTAAACCAATACAGGGCGTGAACAGGTCTTTGGTGGTGAGCTTTAGCGCGGTTGAATACATGGAGGTGTAAGGGTCTTCGAAGTGCCGCCAGGTTTCTTCGGTGTGTTTGATAAGCTCGGCTACAAACGGGTTGATGGTTCCGTCTGGGTTGAATTGTGCCGCCGGGTATCCGCCGTTTGCGTTGCGGTTCTTTTTGCCGCTTCGCCCCTTAAATAGGGTGTTGTTCTTGGTGGCTTCTTCCACCTGTTCAATGCTCATTCCGGTGCGGGTGGCTACTTCCTGTGCGGTAAGATATTCACTGGTGAAGAAGTTCTTGTCGGCTACCTTTTTCGCGTACCCGTATCGGGCGGCGATAGTATCTACGGGTGGGAGTACGAAAAGCTCCCGTAGAGTGTTTACAGGCGTAGTACCCCGGTCATGATGCTTGCTCATATCTAGGATAGGCTGAACGGCAGGCGTGTCACCGGGCACGTCGTAGATTCGAGATGCTTCATGGTTGAAGTAGCTCGAATAGAGAGCTTTCAAATCGTCAGGGGCGGTAATGGTTTCCGGGGTTACTTCCACCCATGCGGGTTCTACGTTTTCGGCACGGTTTGTGAGCGTGAAAATGCGGTCGCCAATGTTAGAGAAGTCATATTCGAAGTTCTCGGTGTTACGGTTTGCCGCTTTGATGCGTTCCTGGCGCTGTCGGCGTTTCTTGTCCTGTTGGCGGCGCTTGTTGCTACCCGGCTTATTCTTAACCTTCTTACCCATGAGGGGCTCCTTACTAGATGTTTTACGGTCACCCCAATACTAGCACAGAAGCATCCATATACCCGTTCTAGCACATGTACGGTTACGCGCGATAGCGGCAAAGAGGAAAAAGCCCCTCTACGGTTAGTTATTCCTGAGAGGGGCTTTCAGTAACGTTTAGGCGTTGATTACAACGTACCCTTCTTCGAGGTTGAGGCTGTAGATTGCTTTTTCGAGGCGGTACCCGGTGATTTCGTCACCCTCGTAACGTGAGGTGAGGTTTCCAAAGTCATCCGCCTCGGCGGGGGTAGCGTCTACTTCAATGTCGCCGTGGCTGTTTCCCAAAGTAAGGGTAATAGTTTCGTTCCATTCGTTGATTTCGATGTGCTCTACAGTAAGTTCGCAACAGCCGGGGTATTCGTAGTTGAGGTGCGGTGCAACGCTTGCAATTTCCTCGGCAGAAAGTTCAAAGTTAAAAGTAGCGGACATGGTCGTAAACCCTTTCGGTAGGTTTCAAAACTTGCTAGGCTTTGGGTTTTCCGTAACCCGTTTGCCTTATACCTATAGTCTACCACATGTTTTTAGTGGTTTGCAAACTTTGGGGTGGGAAATTTTAAAAATTTTTTAGATAAGCAAAACACCTAGCGAGGCTCCTATGCTAAACCAGCCGTTTCCCTGTATATAGCCCCACCATATACAGAGCAGGCTCTACGCTGAGCCCTATATGCCTACCTACACCCGTCCTGCGCTTTTTAAGGCGACTAAAAAGCACCTATACCCTACAAAGTGTTCCCGCAGAGTACAGGTGCCCGTAAAGCTTAGTTTGCGCGACCCACTTCCTTAATTTCGGCACCCATCGAAACGGGCTCCCAAAATTCCAAGGGGCGCTTCATTACAACCATGTCAAGCTCATCAGAAGCAACCGGCTCCTGCTTTTCAAGAGTACCTGCAACAGCAAGCATACCGAGAGCCATAATCAGCATAACCAGGAAGCCGGTAGCGTTAGGAATGAAGATGCTAAAAGAGACATTCATCAGGTCGAACATTTGATAACCCTTTCGGTAGGTTTAAAGTTTCGGTGGCTTCCGGTTTCCCGTTTGCCTTATACCTATAGTCTACCACATGTTTTTAGTGGTTTGCAAACTTTGGGGTGGATTTTTGTAGAATCTTTTCAAAGCCCTAACGTAAGCGTTTTAGTAGAGAGATGAAGAAGGGCACAGAAGCACCTCCGACCGCTTATTACTACAGCCAGAGGTGCTTATTGTTTACTCATGCCCGCTAAGTTTTGTTAGCTACCGCTAGTAGCGCCTGTGGTTATAGATGTCTCTCTCATCATGATTACCAGAGCTAAGGCAGAACCAATCGAAAAACCCTAACATGTAGCCAATAATATATAGAGGCACCCCGATTATGATACCCCAAGCAAAAGCAACGCCTGACATGTCGTTAAAAATCAGTGTCATAGCGAAAGCTACACCACTTACCCAGACGAACAAGCCAGCAAACCAACCCAGTATAGCCCAATACGTGTTAGACCAAAAGAACAACAGCATCGACAGAATAAGCAGACCAAACAGAACGTGCCCCATTCGTCATCCTTCCTGTTTCGCGCTCGCGGGAACGTGCAGTACATATTTCGTGTACGCCCGCTGAGCGTTCACCTTACAGCCCGTATCGCGCCCCTGTACGCAGAGGTTACCTTGAACCGGGTCGGGGCGTGTTCTGTCAAAAATACCGGCAGGAGCAAGATAGTATACGGGAATGTACTCAACCCATGCCGCTTTACCCGCCGCTACGTCTTCAACTACTGAAACATCATCCTGTTCAATGGTAGTTGTTTTAGCGACAGTTTCGGTGCCGCGTACCTCATTCCACGTGTAAGCGGTACGAAGCTCGGAGCTACTGTTTTTGCCGTGGGGCTTGTGCTCTACCGCCGCTACCGTAACCCAATCAGAAGAGCCGACACGTTTCAGCTCATGACGTTCAGAAGCAATAGGTGACCTGGAACCGTTAGCGGAAACGGCGTACTCAACTGATGTTGGGCGTGCCTCCCTATCGGGTATAGAGGTGGAACCTAAGAGCATACCGAAAAGCAGGGTAACCAAGAAAGAGAATGACATGGCTCGGAGCGCTTTAAGAATCCAGCGCGCATCTCCATCTTTGATAATAACCCAGTAAGAACCAACGTAAAACAGGCATAGGAAAGCAAGGGCTGTAACATACCCCAGCACAGCCCCGAAAGCTTTCGTCCCCGGTTGTGCAATAGTATCTGTGATAGTGAGCAATGTCAGCGTGAGTACCCAAACGGGAACGTGTACCCATTTCACTCTGTTACGCCAGGCTCCCCATTTAGATGTTCCTCTAGCGGCTATCACCTCGCACATTGTTACGACAAGTAGACAACCGGCGAGCCACCAAATCAGCGAGGCATACGGTTCAAGCATAGGCGTTATTCCTTTCAGGGGTTACCCCCACTTTTACGGCGAACAAATACATACTCATCTTACTACATGGGAGTAATGCCGTGCTTATGGTTGCGTTACCTCACATCACACCAGATTAGGTGGCGCGCTTTGATACAGAAAACGCTCACAGTAACGCAATAAATGTTACTGTGAGCGTTTTCTTATGCCGCGAGTTCACGGCACCCACATGTCTACTTCTCTACTTCGGGGAGGTGTAGAACAATCTTGTTATGGGAGGGTTTAGTGTTTGCTTTACAGCCCGTGTCGCGCCCGAGTACGCAGAGCTTATCCGTCTCAGGGTTGGGGCGTGTATCGTTAAACATTCCGACCGGCGCAAGATAGTAAACAGGGGTATATTCTGCCCACGGCGTTTCCCCTGGTTTAACATCATTAACCACAGAAATGTCATTCTCATCGATGGTGGTGGTCACGTGTTTTGTCACGGTTAGCGTGTCGGATGCGTCGCTTTTCCGTTTCTCTGTCCATGTGTACACGGTTCGCTGTTCTTTGGAGAAAGCCCGGTCACCTAGAGCGGTGGTTACCCATTGCCCGGTTTCACTTTTCTCTAGCAGATATTTCTCTGTCCCGACAGGGGTTTTAGAGCCGTCAGCGGCTGTACTATATTCAACAGATGAGGGTGGGCTACTCTTCGAGGCGGACGTTCCGCTCACCATGCACATACTCACCATGAGCGCAATAAAACCGCCCATCGACCATAGGTAGTACGCCCAGCGGGACGGAGGCTCTTGCTGTTCATACCTACGCCGATAAGGATGCTCTTCTGGAGTAACCGTAGCCGCAAGAAGAAGGAATATCATGCCCGCTACAGCCCAACAGGTGAGGGCGGCTCCTAGCACCCCGGTATCGCCTGGCTTACTAGAATTAACGGATACTATCAGCGTGCCGAGAGCTACAACCCAAGCAAGCAGGTGCGTACCTGTTAGCCACCAGTGGTTATTCCTGAGCTTGGGTTTTAGCCGGATAAACGGCGTTGCTACCGTAATAACCAGAACTACCGCTAAACATCCTATAAAAACGGTCTGTAAAGATGCGTATGGTTCAATCATGCGGGGGTGCCTTTCAGATGTAAAGCAACCTTAACGGGCTGTCAGTCGGGTTGCTGAGATGATTACAGAAACGTATTCATAGTATCACGTGAACCGTTTAGTGGGTACAGAAAGCCCCGCCAGGGCGCTTGTTCACATTCCTGCTAGGACACAGAGAATGCCACCATTAAATATGCTTCCCTTTATGGCGGGGTTTCTTATATATACCCTAAAAGCCCAGAGGTAAGCCTCTAAAGGTTGCCCCCGAACATCTGTCGACTCCCCGCAAGGGGAATAATGAAATATTACCTCATCTCTATGTGGGTGGCAAATCATTACTAGCCAGCCCCACATTTGTGTCACCTGTAAGAGTCAAAGCGTTGCCCGACAGGAGGTATCTCATGTGAGGCGGCTGACTGCTTATCTTTACTGGCTTTCTGAAAGTGGGTACAGAAAACCCCGCCAGGGTGTAACGCCCCGCTAAATTATCAGTTTAGCGTTTACGGAAAGAGCGCACACCCCTTTTTGTGGCGGGGTTCTTCTTATATGAAACTTTAACGAAAGGTAGAGTAACCCAGAGGGTTACTATCCATGCACCCCTAGTAATGAACCTAACATTGATAGGAGGCATCTACAGTATAACACCATGCTGGGGTTCGATGCAAAATCGCCCTGGAATGAGTCAGGTAGCGTGTCGCCTATGACTTTCTTCCGGCGGGTGGTTATTATCTACCGGCTCAGTATCATCCCTAAGCCACCAACTGCAACCAAAACGCCGCCCGCCAGTAGGAATACGGCTAGGATTCTATAATTTTCGCGTACTGAGTCTGAGTCCGGGTAGTAAGCACCCGTTAGGGTATTGAAACCTAGTAGTATGATGCTAAAAACTACCATGATAACCCCTAGATGGAGGGTAAGCGCCCATATCATTACAGGGTTCCTTCCTCGTCGTATGGGTTGGGAAGCAATGTAAATTCGTTCTTCCCGGCGGGAGCGTAGGAGCGCCCGTCGTTCTCGTAACGGGCGGATACCTCATCAACGACCTGTTTACCGAAATCGGTAAGGTATTCGGGGTAGTAGACCTGAGCCGCGTCATGTACTTCGTGTCGGAACGTTTTTAGTACGGCGCTCGCGAACTCAAGCAACACCGCCTCAGCTTCCTCGTTTCCTTCACATTTGGCGAGAGCCGCTTCTAGTGCATCCTTACAATCGCGTGCCATAAGTGACATTTTCCCGCCGCTAGAGCAAGTATCTGCATGGTCACGGTAAACACGCCTTGGAATGTCGTCACCTAGTGGCGGGCGCACGGCAATGTTGAGCTCACCAGCATCCCATTGAACTTTGCGAACTCGCGAACCATTGCGCGACCTTCAGGAGTGATAGTCATATCGTTATTTCCTTCCACGGTGGGTTGTGATGGTGGCGCATGTTTGCGCTGGTTTCTATTATCTCACATATAGGGGCTGAAAAGCATCTGGGGCGGCTTAGATGGTGGCTCTTTGGTGTTTTAGTGGGGTTGATTCTCACCTTATTGTTTCGGGCTTGCTTGGGTCGCGGGGTGCCGTTTTTGATGGGTGATGCATGGTGGGTTTTAGAGGTTTTTTAGGGGTGCTAATTCGCCTATCATAAAATCAACCCACAAAGGTTGATTTTCAGTACCCTAGACCAAGATTTTACACTCTAGTGCATAACTCACTGACAAGGCAAAAGGCTCGAATCATCGCTTACCGGGATACCCGAAAAATACCCCCTGTAACAGGTTGCCCCACAAGAGTGCCAAAAATAGACGTAACCACCCCTCCATCAACATTGAAAAAGGGCATAGAAAACCCCCAACCTAGCGAAACACCAGACTAGGGGTAGCTCTTATATAAAAACCAACTTTTCAACCACCGTATAGGCGGCTAAATCGCCGGGCATGTACAGCAATCATTCTACCACAGTAAACCGCAAATATCTACACCTACCCCGCCCGCATCTCATCGTACCCTCCCGGTAAACCTGGCAACAGTCATCTACCCCCCAGAATACAGAAAACCCCCACCAGGTACATATTCTCAACCTACTAAGAGTAGGAACAAGGAGGGGAATACGCACCCTTACGCGGTGGGGGTTCTTATATGAAATTCTATCTAAGAAAGGAGGAATCTACTGTAAAGACAGGTAGTGGTTCCGGTTTTAAGTGTAGCACAGTTTCAGAGCGCTCGCAAAAGCGCGTAACACGCCCGTTATTAAGGTGTAGGGTTGAGCATACGGAGGGGTAAATAACGGACTGAAGTACACATAAGTGAAGCCCCACCTCCTCTCTTGTGTTAGGGGCGGGGCTTTCGCAGGTTATTACAGACCGTAGCGTTCCGTGAAAAGCTTGGTTACTTCTTCGAGAGCGGCTTCACTCTCCTGCTTAACCTTTTCAATATCTACCGCCAGGATAGCTTCCTGGTTGTCTTTTGCGAAAACGCGGAGGTGGCGGTAATTCTGTGCCAAACCGAAAAGCTCTGCCTTTACCTTGGCGGCGGGTTCCGCTACACCTTCGACATCGTAGTGATTAGCAAGGTTTTCTACGCCCCATGCAACGTCACCCATGCGGTAGAGCTCGTTGCTGAGGTTGTACAGCTCTTCTGCCTTTGCTTCGTATGCCTTCATGATTACTAACCCTTTCGGTAGGTTTCAAAAGCTTCTAGGCTTTCGGGTTTCTTTCCCGGTTGCCTTATATCTATAGTCTACCACATGTTTTTAATGTTCGCCCAGTCAATATCTAGGTCATCAACGCGGCGACCGTGGAGGGTAATGAAATCCAGGAGGTTACCGTCAAGGTTTACGTAGTGTTCCTCGTCTTCACCTTCAAAGTGACAAGTAATGACAGCCTCAGAGTGATTGTCATGCGGGGTAATCGTGTAATCTACCTCCAGGTCGGTAGCTACAGGTTCCTCGCCGTTTGAGAGACGCTCTGCAAACTCATCCTCGAGTACGTCAAACACAAACTCAATTCGCTCGTTACGCATGATTACTAACCCTTTCGGTAGGTTTCAAAAGCTTCTAGGCTTTCGGGTTTCTTTCCCGGTTGCCTTATATCTATAGTCTACCACATGTTTTTAATGATATAAGGTACAGAAAGCCCTCACCAGGTGAGCATCCTTTATTTCGACCAAGTATAGGTTTAAATGGTTTATCTAAGTGTTGCAAAAACACTCAAATGTTGCATTTAATTCATAACAGGTAAATCCTGTTATAGGCACCCTACAATACCTCTAGCCCCTCGCTGAACGCTTAGGGTCACGTGTAACAAAATCAAGCATCTGAGGTATTCCTTTGCCTCCAGTTTTTGTCTCCCTGAAAAGATGGGTTAAATCTGCATCTCGTCGGAAAATAGGGGGTGGTCGCGAAAAAACGTGACCGAGACGGTGGATGGATTCAACTTGCATTTCAGGGCACTAGTAGCAATGAATACACGATAGCTCTGATTCGATTATAGGTGTAGAGTAACACAGTGTATGACTACAGCGGGTTTCTCTTTGCCTTGTACTTATAGTATGTCATAGTCTGTCGATTTTAGCAACAGCTAACGACAGAAAAAATCAAATTTGCACAATTTGGATTAACGGTTAATTATACACCATTCAGATTGGCGCTCGCAACCTACCCCTAAACACCCCGCCTAGCCCACTTAACACCGTAGGCACACGGGAGCTCAGAGCCATATAGTAAAACACCCGGCAAAGAAGCTATCACGCTCCCTTACGGGGTGTTTTACCGTCAAGCTACCAGCCGGGGTTTAGGGTACCGGCTTCGGGTTACTTAGAATCAGCGTTACGGGCTGAGAGGTTCGCCTCAACCTCATCATAGAACCTGTCCAGCTGGTCGCGCACCCAGTGAACCTTCTGGATGCTCCTCTCAATATCGAACAGCATATCCGAGGTGTGGTTCATCATCTCGGCTACAAGCTCCGTGTAGCTATCAGACCAGAAATGGTTATTACGCTCAAGCTTCCAGCGACTCGGCAGGCAGGTAGGCTTATTATCACCGGCGCTGAAAGTATCAAGGAAGATGCCCTCTAGAGACTTACCGAGAGAGGTTGAATCGGCATACTGCTTAGCCTTGCGGTACGTCTCAATGTCCTGGAACGAACCGATAGGAAGCGGCTTTACAAAGTACGAGCTAACATGAAATACCTTATCCTCGATAACGACCTTCAGCTTTGAGGAACGCTGAACACGACCAATGTATCCTTCACGCGGAGCGCTCGCATCACCTGAGAGGGTAATCATAGCGCGGTTATGGGTTACGCCCGTAACCTTAACGTAAGCTTCCTTACCCCACGCATAATCATCCTCGGGCTCGAAGTTGAAACGGTAGATACCACCCACCTGGAACTTATTCTCACCAAGCGTCACATAGTCATATTCAAGGTTGCGCTCACTAAAGGTTGCGTTCTTGTTTGCAAGGTAACCCGCGTGGAACTCCTTAAATGCCTTGAGACAATCGTAGCGGGCGCTCGTAACCCAAGAACGAGTAATATCCAGCTCTACCAATGCCTCATCGAGATAGTTGAACATCCTATCGGCTGAAGCGCGGTCATTGAGAGCCAGGGAAGGCGTAGGAGCCTTGTTGCTCACGTAGTAGCAACGCAGAGCCTTAGCGTCCTCGGGGAGCCGAGAGCCTCATCTCGAAGATTAGATAGGCGGCGCTCCCAATCGAACAGCTCCTGCGCATCCATCTCAGAGGCGTTAGCCAGCAACAGGTTCTTATTGAGGTCGCTTACTGGGACGTCGTTAAGCATCTCGCCGTCTGCATTCAGACCGGAAACAGTGATGAAACCGCCATCCAGGTTATGTGTAACCCTGGAAGAGCGAACGTAGATTACGCCCTTGTTCGTATTCACAACATCGCAGGGGTAAACAGGCATGATAGGTGACCTTTCAGTAGAGGTAATAGAATAATGTGTGTAGGTGTAGCACCTACCTGATACATCTACTCTACCACATGTTTTTAATATTGTCTACTTCTAGGGTGGTGTAACCAGAGAACACCCCACCACCATATTCACAACATGCCGCACCATACGAACAATACCGCAACACAATACCTAAGAGAGGGCACAGTGAAACCCCTCGCCATACAGGACAGCTAAGGGGCTTCCACCAGTAAAAACATACTTTCTCATATGCACGCCCTAAACCGGGCTACAAAGTTCATTCTAACACCACACCCACCCAGGCAAGCCTAATACGCCCACCCTCGTGACTGTCGGTAATTAGGGTATAGAAAACCCCGGCAACCAATGATGGGTGCCAGGGTTTACTCATATAAAACTTATAGTTGCATCATGCTACGCACAAGACGTAGCAACACAACCATCACACATCTACGCTACATTACTAAAAATAATGCAACCTCTTTAGAGTATCAGAGCGGCGGCAATAATAGTAACTACACGTCCGAGAATAAGCCCACCTAACCTCCGATAGTACTCAGACCCCGGCAATTCTAAGCGGTGCCCCTAGTCGCCCCTTAGAGCCCTAGCCTACTAGAATCCCAGCAACTATACCCAGGAGCACCAAAAACCCGACAGGGAGGCACACGATGCCCTCTAAGTCATAACTCAGCTGTATGGCTGACAATAGAAAACCCCTATGCGACCTATTTCATGCGATTTTGGCTTACTTGATGGTTATAAATGTGTTATCATGTAGTTATATAAGCGTTAGGGGTTCACCTAGCGCACCCCGTTAATGTTAGGGGCGAGGCACCCCGAAACTAAGAAGGAGGCATACAGATGTACATCGAAGAGGTACAGAAAATTCTGGATAAGCACAGTAGCTACCTGAAAATGGTCGGAGTCGAACCGGGTATCACAAAAATTCCCTACAGTCTCCACGGCGACTATTTCATCGAAATCGCGAACATGAACAAGCGCCAGCTAGAGCAGGCGGGTAACCTCATGTCTAACAACCCCAACGCATTTAACCTTGCGCTCGCTGAACGTCTCAAGGACTTTGTAGACGAGGCGAGTGACGAGTACGCAGAACGCGCTATCGGCATCATCGACAAGCTTGCAGAACTCGACAATCTACACGCGGGTAACCAGCATGAGGAGGCGGCTGACCTCGAAAACTATGCCGCTCACATCTACGACAGCTTTGAAATGCAAACCCTGCGAGAAATGAGCGCCCCCTTTAAAGCCTGTAATACCCTGTAACCCCAGCAACTACACCCCGTAACCATAAAAACGCTTTACAGCCCCCTTAGAACCCCGCGGAGCATATCCTAAGCCTTAAAGCCGCAACATACGGGCACTAGAAAACCCCTAAACACTAATCGAAACAGTGTTTAGGGGTTTTCTCCGTGACAAAGTGTAGGCTCCCATAACGTTCCCCCGCTAGGCGTGAATCACAAAGAAACAAACCAAGAATAGGAACAGCTTATCGAAGCCACAACCAATCATAGCCTAAGCATGCGTGTGTGAGCAACACAGGCGTGCGCGCATGGTTTCCGCTAGTTCAGGCTGTGCCGTGTTGAGAGCGGCTACCCTAACTAGCGTATCAGCAATGTCACCGCACAGGTCGTACACGGCGTAGCGTACAGATTCTGCCTTGTCCTCAATCAGAGTACGCACCTGCATTTCTAGCGCTCCTAGTCGGGCAATATCGCCGCACTCCTCAGCTTTATAGTTCAGCTTTTTAATCTCGTTCAGCAACTCAATCAGCTCCAAAACCGAGATAGCGACAATAAAGTCATCGGGCTTATTGCGCATCGTCTCCTTGAAGCCGTCTACCCGCTCCTTGATACCGTCGCTAAACTTCTTCAGCGCCGCTTCCTGTGCTTCATAGATGGATTCAAACTCGCCAACCAGGTCGGGGTTGCGGGTGGGGAGAATCATGAAAGACCTTGACCATACAGGCTCCTCTGAGCCATCAGGCTTTACCACATGAATGTCGCTGTTGTAGCGGTATTCTCCAATGTAAATTTGCCAGCTCTCGTCCAGGTCAGAAACAATCTTCAAGGAACAAGCAGAATCATCCGCAATATTGCATACCTGAACAGTTACCCCGTCCCCACCAGTAACCTGGAAAAACTGAACGCCGTCCTGTGTCTGAGCACGAACAATATCCCCAGCAAAGAAACCAAACGGAGACACGCCCACCTGCTTATTAGTCAGCAGATAGTGCTGGAAATCAGACCTCGGAGGCTCAGCCGCCACCTTGCTCAAAAAAGCACCCACAGCCTTTTTATCCTTGCCAAACTTCATTTCATCCAGAAACTTGTTACACTCAACATCAAACCCAATCAGACCATTCAGCTCCCTGCCCTGAAGAGTCTCAACAACATACTCAACATCGCTCAGCTCAACAGCATGCGGGTTAGAAGCAAACATGTTCAACGGAGCAACAGCCGCGCCACTACGAACCTTACTCAGTACCTTACGAGCGGCAACAAGAGCATCAAAATACTCCCCAGCCTTATCGCGCTCGCCAACCTGAAACACCCGAATAACATCCACAAGCGTTGTAGGTTCACAAGGTTCCCCACACGACAGTGAATCACCCCATAGAGTGCCCCGATGCATCTCAAAAGAACTAGGGCGCTTATCCGTCACCTCATCCGCATCACGCACCTTCAATACGCAACGCAACTGACCACCATTAGCGGCGTCCCGCAACTCAGCGCACTCCGCACCATCCGTGCCCAACACCTGATACAGACCATACGAACCATCCTTACCCTCAGTAGTCACGATGAAGCCGCCGGTCACAAAATCAGAAATAGGAACACCCATAACAGGTACACATCCTTTCAAGAGGTAAAACAAGATACGGGATAATCATACCCCCCCCGGAAATTTTTCGCAACCCCCTGGATAGCCAGAATCATTAGGTATTGAATACACCCTTTACGGCAACCTAAAAACCTCACCCGATAATCAACCTATAGAGGTTGTTTTTCGATACTTAGAACCATAAATTTACACTCAAGTGCATAACGCACTGACTAGGGAAAAGGCTCCATCTCTCACCCACCGGAATAAAGAAAAAACCGCCCTAAAAACAGGCGCGCCAAAACACGAGCTGGAAGCACCCCAAAATAAGCACATCACAACAGTCGAAACCTACGAATCAGCATCAACCTTACAAATATGCGAAAGGTGCAACCGTACACGCTCCCCAAATATACAGACGGCTTACCCGAGCGCGGACGCAGAAAACCCCTGCCAGGCACATGTTCACCTCAACACGAAGGCTGAGATAACCTTTTGCAAACATGCACCCTTAAAGGCAGGGGTATCTTGTATATTATGTTTTTCAAAACAACCACCGATAGGTTTAAATGGTGTATCGAATTGTTGCAAAAACAACCATCCGTTGCATTTAATTCATAACAGGCAAACCCTGTTATAGGCACCCTACGATACCTCTACCCCCTCGCGAAAAGCTTAGGGTTACATGTGATTAAACCAAGTAACCAAGGTAATCATTGCTCCCGGTTTTAACACCCTGTAAAGACGGGTTAAATCTGCATCTCGTCAAAAATATGGGGCGGTCACGGATATACCGCTACCTGGACGGTGGATGGATTTAACTGTTTTACAGAGCACTAGTGGCAATGACTAACCATTAGCTCTGATTCAATTATAGGCTCAGAGTAACGTGAAGCGGCTTTAACGGCTACGCCAGGTTCATCCTCGCCTGTGCTTATAGTATGACATGCGCCGTCGAATTATGCGACAACAGACGACAGAAAACTACAAACTTTTACAGGTTGGATTAGCGGTTAATAATACTTTGAAACTCAGTACAACCTTACCATGTTGTCCACCTTGCTTGCAACCCCACCCCTGTAACCTGTTCTAAGCCCTTAAATATCATTCCTGGCAACAACTACACCCCATACGCCCCTAAAACCCCACAGTGCCCCGCACGGGGCTGTGCAGATAGACAAAGCGCCCGTAGTAGAGAATCAATAATCTCAACTATGGGCGCTTTACTAAAACTTACACATAGAGCGGGTAACCGCCTAAGTGGTAGCAAACCGTTATAACTAATCGGTAGCAATCATGACACGGGTATCGAAGACCAGACCCCTGCCCTTGACTTTCACAATAGGCTGACCCTGTGCTACACGGTTACGCAACACAGCCTTAACCTCATCCACCACGCGGCGCATAAGCTCATCATCAAAGGCAATAGCGCCACCAACGATAGCGTGCATCGAAACGCGACCAATATACCAACCCGCATCCCCAGGCTTCTTAGTCGGGTCGGTCGCCTCAACATCATAACCTACATGCGCGCCCTCGCCTGAAGACCCACCAATACATACAATTTCCATCTCTGCCGTCTTCCAAGCATTAACCTCACCCATGAGGTCGGCGCTACTGATACGGGAAAAGGAAAGGTTAGCGTAAGCGTAAGACGGCTCGTGCTTTTCAACAACAGTAGACATGGTATAAAAACCCCTAACTAGGTAGATTAACTAACTCGCGGGTAACAACCCGTTCAACTACATCTATAGTACCACATGTTTTTAATGGTTTGCAAGTTGGGGGTACAGAAACACCAAATCAAACACCCCCACCCACGGATACAAGAAACCCCCACCCTAGATACGCCGCCAAATTTCCCAAAACACGGCGCACCATCAATAGGTGAGGGTTTCATCTGTAATAAAACTCTGAAAACTTCATGCATTGCCGACCTTGATAAGGTATTGCAATGAAGCTCCACTCCCAGCTTACCACAACACCAACCCTAAGCGCTCGCGCGCTAACTCAAGCAAATCAGCCTCCGTTACACGGGCAGAAACTACAACACCTCAATACCTCACCTGGCGTGTAGACACAGAAAACCCCTGCCAGGTGCGCGTTCCCCTCAACCTTCACAGGCGAGGTAGCCGTTTTGCGAACACGCACCCTTAACAGCAGGGGCTTCTTATAATACTGTTTTTAAAGATAGGAGCCAATATCAGCCACATGCACCAGCATGAGGTAATAAAGGTTCGCGCCACCAATCGTACCACCTAACACACGCAACATGCAACCCACCCACCCCATCATCCTGAAGCACATACACGGGAACACAAAAAAATAACAACCCGACGGACACAGAGATGCCCCTGACTAATTCGCCTACAGTCAGGGGCATCACCTATAACGACACATGTCTATGTAACACACCCACCATACCATATGCCCCACCTGGTACACAAGTGGAAAACCCCGCCGATAATCAACCTATACAGGTTGATTATACTCACCCAGAACCATAAATTTACACTCCAGTGCATAACGTGCTGACTAGGGGAAAGGCTCGTTTTCTCACCCACCGGAATAAAGAAAAAACAGCGCTCGCAAACACACACCCTAAACACACCCTAAAAGAACAAGCAAAAACCCAGCCGTCATCCCCGATAAAGGGATACAGAAAACCCCCAGCCTAGTGATAACACCAAACCGGAGGCAAACCTATATAAAAAGCACAACTCCTCAACCGCAACACAAAGCGGTCAAAGAACCGGGCATGTACAACCACCACCCTACCACACAACACCCAACCATGTAAACCCAATCTCAGCAACCCACACCCTAAACCCCACAGCCGCCCCACAGAGCCACCTACCCACCCGGAACCCAGCAACTACACCCAACACCCCTAAAAACGCCCCACAGACCCCACAGAACCCCGGCTACGGAACCGTAAGCCCGATACCAACAACACGGTGCCACTACTCACCTTACCGCCCAGCCGGGAGCGCTCGCAAGAGGGAGAATAGCCGCCCAAAATTACAGTGCCCTATAATTCCTCTTCCTCAGCTAAAGGCGATAGAGGGTGAGCCATGAAATAAGCGGAAAGCTCCTCCTGCTCCCGCGCCCGCTCATCTTCCTCAGTAGCGTCCCTAAAGAACGCGATACCATCACGGGAAACTTCAACCTCACGCGGGTACCCGAGGCTCTTATCAAACGAACCAGCCCAGCTACCCTCAACCTCACGACCCAAATCAACCTCAACACCGAAAATGTTCGCCAACTCCTGAGCCTCCTCACGAACACGCGCATACCCCTTACCCGAATACGGGAACACGCGCCCACCATCGGCGGTAGCGTCACCAAACGACATCACATTACCCAACCTGGGGCGCATCACAAACCCAACAGGGCAACCCCACATATTCACCGGCTCATCCACAACCTCACCACACGCATCAATCAACGCAGACTCCCCCACAAGCACAACAGCACCACCAACAATAGAACCACGACGCACCTGAACAGCACCAGCCACAACAGCCAAACCCTCAACACGCCCGAACCTATCAACCATCGCACCACTAGAAACACGGGCACGACCCGAAACCCACGAATAACGCCCCACACTAGTCTGACCAGCACGACCACCAAACCCAGGATTCAAACCACGCCTACTAACACCAACAACCTGCGCAAAATCAGTAACCAAAGAATCAGCCACCTCAGCACCATCAACAACCTGCGCAAAATCAGACACAAGCGACCTACCCGTAACCTGAGAACCCACACCAACAAAAGCATGACCCGTCACCTGAGAGCCACCCGAAACATACCCAGCCACGAACGCCTCATCAGCAACCCAACAAGAACCCTCATGAGAAAGAACCGCACCCACACCAGACACAGCAACAAACCCACCCAAGTCACCAGGCTTAACCTGCGGCAAACCAAATGGGCGGTCAATCCGATGCAAAGCACGAACACGGCAATACTTCACACCATCCACCACAACAGTATGCTTCTTACCCGTCAAAACCTCATACTTAGCCTTAGACACAAACGCGCCACCCTTAAACCCGGTGCGAACACCCGCAACAGCCGAATCAACAATATTAGCCATATGTATCTCCTCAGATACTAGGCACCCATTCCGTGAAACACGAAACCGGCGCAAACGAACAAAAATAGTGTACGCAACCCAAAAAGGTAACGCACACCACACCTATAGCCGCGAGCGCTCGCAAACACCAACCCCCTACAGGTTGATTACCTATACCTAAAACAGAAATATTACACCCAAGTGCATAACGCACCGACAAGGGCAAAAGCTCAAACTGTCGCTTATGCCGACACCCCAAAAACAACCACCCACGAAGCGCTCGCAAACACCCGCCCCTCAGGACACAGAAAACCCCGCCAGGTGCAGGCTCCCCCGCAAACAAAAGCGGCTGAACACGGAAGCATACACCCCACACGGCGGGGCAACCTATAAAAACCAACAATGGTACACCCACCATACCACACCAACGCGAAAGCGCCCACCACCCAAACAGGCAGAAGGCGCTCCCCCAAAAAACTACTCTCAAAAATGAACAAAACAAAAACATCAAACGGTGCCCAACCACCCTACCACACCAAAAAACAAAAAAACAAAAAAGGAGCCACCCACCGCGTAAGCAACCACCCCACCGTACCTACCGCCTACCACCGCTTCCCTGCCCGCTTTCATCATTCCGCCCTCTAGCCCGCGCTCTCCCTTTCTACCCGTTCCCTCTCTAGCCCCGTATTGCCCGGTTTCCCTTTTATTCCTTGTGTCTCTAGTTCCCGCGTCTGTGTATATATGTGTCTCTCTTATGTGTGTGCCGTCTTGCTTCTAGTGTGTGGTGGCTTGTATCTCTTTCGTTGGTGTTTTTGTTTCTAGCTTTGTTTGTCCTGTCTGTGTATGTCTGTTCTTGTATTGTGTTCTTTCTGTATTGTCTCTGTATTGGGTGCGTCTTTTTCTGTTGTCTGGTTCTGTGTCTCTGTGTGTAGGGTTTCTGTGTTAGGTAGGTTCTCTGTGTTTTTCGTGTGTAGGTGCTTGGGTGGTTTCTTTGGTTCTGGGTGTGCTTTGTCTTGTAGGTGGGTTTTTCTTTCTTGTATCTGTCTTGTTTCTTTATTGGGTGTTCTCTTTCTGTATATGGTGGTTGTAGGTTCTGTGGCTGGTGTGTGTGTTTGCTGGCTTTCTTTGTGGTGGGTGTATGTGTGTTGGGTGTTTCTTTGTTTAGGGTTTGTTTTTTTCTTGTATGTGTGGGTGCCCAGGTTCTTTGTGGTTCTGGGTTTTGTGTTTTTGGTGCGGTTTTTGGGGTGCTTGGGTGCGTGTTGTTACAAACGTCGTCAATCCAAGGTGTTTTTCGTGTGGATTTCTGATCCGTTGTTACAAACGTCGTCAATCCGATGGCTTTTTCGCCGAAAATCAAGGTTTTTGGACGCAGATTGACGACGTTTGTAACATGAGCACTCGCAAGGGGGTTCAAATTGCTTCGGTTTGACGACGTTTGTAACGCTGGCTGCCCACCGGTCGCTCAGTCAGGCAGGCATGCCTCCTCCACATTCATGAAAGTCCTTGTTACGGCGAGACCTACACCCGATCGG